>Ga0114919_10001442_pt1 | contig 19060 bp, 15 predicted proteins | sample BlataG_FD_88682 | JGI IMG/M metagenome (GOLD analysis project Ga0114919, IMG submission 88682) | Deep subsurface microbial communities from Black Sea to uncover new lineages of life (NeLLi) - Black_00105 metaG | ecosystem: Environmental > Aquatic > Marine > Oceanic > Sediment | place: Atlantic... | reverse complement strand
CCCGGGTACTCCTCCGTCACCGTCTTCAGGTCGTAGGCAAGGTCAAACTCGTTAACGTCGTCAAGGACATCGACGACCGTACCGCCGTTGTACTGTCGCGTGAGCGGGTCGCCTTCCGTACCCGACCAGGCGTAGCGGATTCTCTCGGCCGCCCCGTCACCGTCCCGGTCGGGGACCGCGAACTCAACACTCGTGGCGGTTCGCTCGCGAATCCAGATCGCCGAACGGAGCTCCTCCACGACCTGGTCGGCTACCCAGGCGCTCTCGACGATGCGGTTCGCGGGCCGCTGATCGTCCGGTAAAGCGTGACTGGCAATCAGGATGGCGGAAGCCAGTCCGACCATAAGAATGCTCATGACGGCCATGCTCACCACCAGCTCGGCCAGTGTGAAGCCGCGCCACCGCCTAACAGTCCGGTGCAAAAACCCCCGAAGGCGCAAGTCCTGTAGCGTCGGACCTCCGAGTCCGACGTTTCGACGCCATGAACGCGGGCGCGCCGGACTCGGAGGTCCGGCGCTACAGTTTTGCACCGGACTGCTAAGCCCGCTTAGCGTCACATTAAAAGACCTCTCACAAGCGATCATTGCACGCTGGCCCGGCCGGTGTCTGGATCTACAGTCACAGTCTTCTGATTCCCGCCGGCGTCAACGACGATCGTCCCGCCGCTGTCCGGCACGCCGTAACCGTCAAACACGATCTCCTCCGGATCTGTTGCGCCGAAGTCGACGTTGACGATCGCCGCTCGATAGGGATCCTCCGATAACGACACCTGGTAGGCCTCGTCCGGGTGGTCCAGATGTTGGACGCCGACCAAGAGGTAGCTGTTCGCGACCACGTCGAAGGTAACCTTCTGGCTCGCGCTGGTGAACTTCGCCCGGCGTTGGGCGAGCGCCAGATCGGCCGCGATGCGTCTGGCGGCGGCTTCGACACGCCGGTGTGCCAGGGAGTTGGCGAAGCGCGGGATGGCCATCGCCGCAAGCATGCCGATGATGACCACCACCATCACCAGCTCGACCAAGCTGAACCCTCCGCACAGCGGCCGGCCGGTCGGCGACGTTCGGGCCGGGGCCCGAATTGGCTTGACGCACACGCGCATACTGGCACCCGTTGGGCAGAGTCTGACCGCGCTTAGCCCTGTCGTGATATCGTCTAGCGCGGACGCCTGCTTTGGTTTGGCGGGCATGACCGGCGGGCGCAGCGTGGCCGGCGAGCCGTCCATGTTTGCGCCCGGCCGAACCGGCTGTCTCTCCCCGCGGTCCTTCCACGTGAGCCATTCTTGGACGAAGGCTGCCGCGGACAGCGCCGGACGGGCCACCATCCTGGGCCGCGCAGGCTGAGGCCCGCGCCTCGTGAAGACCTTGGCCGAGCCGTTTTTTATCGGTCGCCTGGCCCGCCGAGCGCCCGTCCTCTCCCGCGCCAGCCGGCTCGCGGCCGGCTGCCGCCACACCGCGACCGCTCCCGCCATACCAAACCGCGTCCTGACGGGTGCGGCCACGTTCGGTGCACGCCCCACATTTCTTGAAGATGCCGATAACGTGGTTCCGATCTACGAGCGAGCGGCGTGGCAAGCCTCGAGCACTCGGCCTGCCCCAAACAGTAGTCCACCCGAATGCGCGGTGACAACATTGCCCGGTTACCCCTGGCGAGCCTGCGAATCTCCCCACCTAGCGCGTGCTGCGACGGCAATCCGCCTGAGGCGCTGGAGCCTGGTCGTCGTCGCCATCGCCTGGCCGGCAGCGGTCCTGGCCGGCGATGAACGTGAGTCGGACACTCCCACCTCACAACCGAGCAGCCCGGCGGCAGGTGACCTAGCTCCATCGCAGGAGGCGCCTGCCTCGACGCCAACACACGTGGATCAAGTCACCATTACCGATACCGGGCTGGTTGACGTGCACGTGCATGACACGGAGATCGGCGCGATCCTGGAAATGCTCAGTTATCAAGCCCGCACCAACATCGTGGCCAGCACGAGCGTGCGGGGCAAGATTTCCGCCAACCTCTACGGGGTGACGCTCACCGAGGCGCTGGACGCGATCTTGACGCCCAACCAGTACGCCTACCGGCAGCTCGGCAAGACGTTCTTCGTCGGGACCCCTCAGGAGATCACCGCTCAACTACCGCCGCCGCTGACGCGCCTCTTCAAGCTGCGCTACATCACCAAGGTCGAGGCGGGCACGGCGGTCAAGGCGCTGCTGGGCCCGGCCGGTTCGGTAACGGTCAGCGGGAGCCAGGGAGGGTCAGGGGCGGCCAAGTCAATCGTGGAGATCACAGAGGTCGGAAGCGACTATCTCATCGTAACCGACACCCCGGAGCGGCTTACTGCGATCGAACAGCTCCTCCAGCAAATCGACGTGCGCCCCAAGCAGGTCCTCATCGAGGCGACCATCCTGCGGGCCACGCTGACCGAGGACAACCAGTTCGGCATCGACTTCACCCTGCTGGGCGGGGTCGATTTCCTGGACGTCTCCAGCACCAGCATCGGTTCGCAGAACCTGACCCTGGGACCGACGCCGCCCATCGACTTCGAGCACACCACCTTCAACGTCGGCACCGACTTGACCAGCAGCCTTGGACCGGGCGGCGGCTTCTCGTTCGGGATCATCCGCAACAACATTGCCGTGTTCGTCCGGGCCTTGGAGGAGGTCACCGATGTGGCCGTGGTCGCCAACCCCAAGATAGTCGCTCTGAACAAGCAGGAAGCTTCGGTCCAGGTCGGGCGGCGCGACGGCTATCTGACCACCACCGTCACCGAGACCGCCGCCATCCAAACCGTCGAGTTCCTCGAAACCGGAACGCAGATCCGCTTTATACCCTGCATCAATGACGACGGCACCGTCCGCCTGGAGGTGCATCCCAAGGACAGCAACGGGGGACTGACCGCGGCAAACCTGCCCTTCGAGGAGACCACCGAGGCGCACGCCAGCATCCTCGTGGACGACGGGCATACCATCCTGATCGCGGGCCTGTTCCGCGAGCGGACCATCAGCTCCAAGGGCCAGGTGCCGGTCTTGGGCAATATTCCCGGCGTGGGGCTGCTCTTCAAGAGCGGGACGGACGGAACCGTCCGCGAGGAAGTCATCATCCTGCTGACCGTCCACGTTCTCAAAAACACCGACGAGCAGCAGGCGCGCTACGCCGCCTTGCTCGATGACGTGGAACGCATTCGCGTGGGCAGCCGCAAGGGGCTGGTGGGCCTCGGTCGCGAGCGTCTGGCACAGGCCTTCTACCAGGAGGCCCTCTGCCAGGCGGAGCGTGACGACCTGGAGAAAGCACTGCTCAACGTGCGGATGGCCCTGCACAACAACCCCAAGCATCTGGCCGCACTGAAGCTCAAGGAGCGGTTGCTCGGTCGCCGTCTCTGGGATGACGAAGGCACCCGCATGCGGACTTTCCTGCTGGATCTGATCCGCCGGGAGCAGGACCCCGGCAGGACCGAATGCCAGGACGAGCTGTTCGGCCGCCCGCGCCTCGATTTGGATCTTCACCGCTTCCCGCCGACCGAAGCGAACTCGGAGCCCGCCCCATGACTCGCCGCACAGGTCGCATAGCGCCGGGTCCGCGAGCCCGACGTCGGGCGTCTGGCCCGGAGGTCCAACGCTGCCGGCGGGTACTCGGTATCGCGCTGGCCCTGCTCACACTCGGCGGCTGCCAGACCACGCACCAACAGGCGAAACAGCAGGCGACCGGACGCTGGAACGCCGTCCGCGCCCAAGTCAAGGCGAAGTTGGCGGCGGACCAGTTGAAGGCAGGCAACGTGGTGGATGCCGCGGGCGAACTCGCCGAGGCCTGCCGCCTCAACCCCACGCTCGCCGAGCTGGTTCCACTGCAAGCGCGGGTTCATCTGGCCAACGGCGACACCCACAAAGCCCAGCAGTTCCTTGAAACTGTCACACTGGAAGGGCCGGCCCGGGCAGAGGTCGAGTATCTGCTAGGCATCGTCTGGCAACACCGCCAACGCTGGGACACCGCCTTGGAGCACTTCACCCGCGCCGGCCGGCAGGCCCCGGACGAGATCGCCTACTTCGTTGCCGTGGTCCAGGCCTTGTTGCAGTTGGGGCAAACCGAACAGGCGCTGGAACAGCTTCGCTCAGGGCAGGAGAAGTTCGGATGGACCGCCGCGTACCAGGCCGCCTGGGCCGAATGCCACGAGCACTTGGGCAACTGGGACGCAGCGGCAACAGCCTGGTCCAAGGTGATCGGCACCACCGCCGCCGATCGGAGCATACGCGAGCGGCTGGCAATGGCACTCTACCAGGCCGGGCGCTTGAGCGAGGCAACGCCGATCTTCGAGCAACTGGTTGAAGAGAACGGCACGGACCTCCAGCCCCTGGGGTCTGAGCCGTCCGACTGCCTGCGGCTGGGGCTGGTGGACTGCCTGCTGGAAGACGGTCGCGTCGACGCGGCACACACGCACGTTGCGACTGTCCTGCGACGGGATGAGGGCCAGGTTGCCGCCTGGCGGCTGCTGGCCCGCGTGCTGGTCGGACAGGGACGCCTCAAGCGCGCCCTGCAAGCCGCCTGGCGAGCGCTCCAGATCGACCCGGACAACGCCCAGTCACTGGAGCTGGCGGCCGCCTTGGCGTCCCGCTCCGGCGACCGGGAGCTGGCCGCCGCCCTGGCAACCCGCCTTCTCGAACGCCACTCCGATAACGCAAATCAGGTCGCTCGTGCGATCCTGCAGACCGCCATGGTCCCGACCACTCCATGTGGGACCGGTTTGCAACCGGTTAATCGAGCCCCTCCCGCGGAGTAACACCCCCCGGGGCAGTTCAGCGCGCGCCGAGCAGTTCAGCGCGCAAGGACAAGCTGACCATCATGGTCAGCTTGCCGTGTCCCCCTGCTGGTCTGCGGAGCGGGGGGGCTCCGCAGACGCGGACCCCTGGCCGATGTGGGACCGGTTTTCCAACCGGTCAACCGCCCTTAGTACGTGTTCCACGCCGTGCCTTCGTCGTCCGTCTGCGTGCTGTTGACCAGCCACTCGCCCGTGTTGGGATTGTAGACCCAACCCTGGCCACCCGCGGTAACGGGTACTGGCGGGCTGTTGGTGGTATCGATGAGGATGCCGCTGCTGGCGGCGTTCTCTGCGACCGGACAGGGCGGAATGCTGTTCAAGTACGGACCGTAAACATACAAGCCCGTCTTGGTGGCCGACGTGCCGCCGGTGACGTTGCTGTACTGCGTGAGCTGCGCCGTGACTGTGGCCTCGTCCGTGTCGGGGTAGTTGCTGTTGTGCTCAGCCGAGTACAGATTGAGCGCGGTTCGGATCATGGCCAGATTGCCCAGCGTGGCCGACCTGCCGGCACCGGCACTGCCCCGGCTAAGACGCGGGATCGCCATTGCCGCCAGGATGGCGATGATCACGATGACTACGACCAGCTCCACCAGAGAAAAGCCGGTCCGACGCTTCTGACTCGTAAGTCGCATTATCTTTTCTCCCGTTGCGTGCAATGGCGTCCCCCGACAAAAGGCATCCCGGCCGGGGCCGATTCACGCGCCATACGATCTCGACGCATTAGGCATCGTCCCCAGCGGGCAGGGTCTTCAGTAAAAACACGTAGGCTCCTCGGGGCTCTGCCGATAACATGCCGCACCCGCGAACACTAGCCACCGTCCCCGGATAATCTTGCCCGAATCACTCGGCCGCCTCGCCAAGTGTGAGCACAACCTGCCGCTCACCCCGCTGGCAAACGACCTGGTCTCTCTCGATGCGGATCAGCGTGTAGTCCTCCAGCCGCGCCCCAACGGCAAACAGCTTCCCGTCGATGAACGCCAGCGGACGCTGACCCGTCAGGACGCCCTGAAGCCGATGGCGTTGTTCGAAGGGGACTTCGGTCGACGGCTGGTCTTCCCTCTCGGCGGCCTCTTCGACGCGCTCCGACCCAGCAACACGACAGGCGGCTTTCAAGACCGTCGTGGGCACAAACGGGTCACGCGTCAGCTTATTCAGCTCCAGGTCCGGCAGCGCGGTCGGTGCGCCCTCCACGGCGCTCAAGAGCTCATCGAGATCCGGCACATTGTCGGCGGGCATTGTGTCTGCCGTCGGCGTGCTTTCCGGAGGAACCGCGGCGCGCACGGTCGCGGGTTTCCCGCCCCCGGCAAAGAAATCCACCAGCCACCCGGTTGCCACCACCCCCAACGCCACACCCAGGAGTTTGTGCCGACGGGAGATCGGTCTCATAACTGCCCCTCGGTGTGCCCCGCGAAATCCAACGGGAGCATGTGCAGCCGAATTGTCCAGGACAAATCGCAGAGGCCGTCGTCGGATTGCTCCCGGCGGGTGATCGAAAACTGCCGCAGCGACTGATAGGAGTTCTCGCGGGCCAGCGCGTCGAGAAACCGGATGAAGTCCAGACTATGCCCGCGCCCGGACATCTCAATGTCGGCCACCAGACACTCGTCCACCGCGCGTGTCGCGTGGGGAATGACCTGAAACACCTCCAACTGCGTGCCTTCCGCCAAGACGGTCGCGCGACTCAGGAACTGCGGCAACGAACCCGGTTGTGGGGCCTGCCGGGCCAGCGTGACAATCGCGGCTTGCAGCCGGGTGACGTCCGCCTCCACTCTTCGCAACTGGTTGCCGGTTTGACGCACGGCCGTTTCGCTGGAGTGCTGCCGGGCGGAGAGGTCGCGGTAGCTGTTCCAATGCATTCGCATTGGAACGACCACGGCAAAATAGGTCAGCAGACCGAGCACGGTCAGCGCGCTCAGGCCGGCCAGGTCCACGTCGTAAACGGTGCAGGGTTTCTTGCAAACGATCATGGCGTGGCCTCCCGGCTTTCACACTGGAGTTGGAAGGCCACCGCCAGGCCGTTCAGAAAGGGTCGCCGGGCGGCGCGGGTCAGTTCCACCTGGCCCCAGCCCTCGATACACCGCAGGGTTTCGATCAGGCCAGCCAACTCATCGTGATCGACGGCGACGCCGCTGAGCTGAACGGTGAGCGGCTGCGATTGCCGACGGGCGGCGACCGCTGCGCCGGCGTCCCGCTGCGCAGCCGGTGCGGGGCGCGCCGGCGGCGCAAGCGGCTCCGCGTTGGCGGTCGAGCGCGGCGCCCGGACATCGGCCGTCACCTGCGTAAGGACCACGCCGGGCGGGATGTCCGCCGCCAGCACCGCCAGCCGCCGGGCCCACGGCTGCTCCCGCTGCAAGCCGGACAACAGACGAAGCTGGTCGATCAGCGCGGCCCGGGCGGCGGTCGTGTTGGCCAGCTCGCGGTTCAAGTCCGTTTGGCGTGTCTGCGCTTCACCGAGGCGTTGCCCGGCACGCTTGACCGCATTGGAAGCCGTCCCGCTGACCAGCCAGACGCTTAGGACGAACACGCCGGCACCCAGCGTGAGGAGCGTCCAGGCATTGCGGCGTCTGCTGCGCACCCTGGCGTGGAGGCAGTCGAGCGGTACCAGGTTCACGGACGCGCTCATGCGGCCTCCAAGTCGAGGATGGCGCCGCCGACCGCGGCGGCCGCCGTCGGGCCAAACTCGATTGCCGGCAGCCTGGAGGCCGGCCCCAAAGACTCCGGTTGCCCGATGCCCTCGGCGTTCTCCTGGTCAGCGCTGCTGGTCAGGGGGAGGACGGAGACGCCCAGTTGCGCGTCCAGGAACGAAGCCAGTCCACGCAGGTGGGCTCCGCCACCCGCCAGGAACAGCCGACTGACGTTCGAGTCCGTAAAGTTCTGCAAGATGTAGGAGAAGCACCGGTTGATGTCTTGGACCAGGGTGTCGAATGACTCGCGCAGCAGTCCAAAGAACACGCCGGGCAACGCCTCCGCGTCAAGCCGCTCGAGCACCGCCCCCTCCCCCGGCGACCGGCCGACACCACGCTCGACCGGCTGAATCCCGTGCTCGCGTTGGAGACGCTCGGCCACGGTGCTGGGGACGTCGAGCGCGGCGGCCAAGTGCCGGGTCCATTGGTCCATAGTAGCGGAGAGTGACCGGATGTAGGTGGGAGTGTTGCCAACGACGATGGTGAGGCTGGCCTGGTGGAAGCCCAGGTCAAGGACACCCCAGAGCTCGTTCTCGGTGGGCGTCCACACCTGGCAGGCGGCGCGAACGACGGCACAGGGCGAGACGTCCAGGCGGCGCAGGTGCAGGCGCTGCCGGGCGAAGAGGCCGAACCACTGCACGGCCTGACGGGTGGCCAGGGCAGCGGCCATGACGTTGAGACCCTGGTGATGCCCGGGCGGCAGCAGCCAGTGTCGGACTTCCAGATCGTCGGGCTCGCTGCGGGTTTCGCGCGAGACCTCCCACTTCAGCGCGGCCCGAATACGCTCATCCCCCTCGCTCAGCACCCGCTCGGGCAGGCGGAAAGCCTGGAACTGCACGTCGGCCGGCGAGAGAACCACCGCGATCTCACGCCCGCAGAAACTGGCCTGCCCGACCAGGCGGGCCAGCCGGCTGGAATCCAGACGGGGGGCGGCCTCTGTAGATTTGAGATTTGAGATCTCAGATTGTTCTTCTGCCGGGTTGTCCGCGGGAAGATCGAGCTGCAACGAATCGCACAGGGACAATCGCCCGCCACGCGACTGGAGCTGGTACGCGCGGACCCCCGCCCGGCCGAGGTCAAACGTGATCGCCGAGCGACGAGAGCGAAAGCGACTCAGCATTGCCCTATGGTCCCTTTAACGTACGATCGTTTAGCCGGCGGCAATGTCGAACAGCGGTATGAACAGTGCCATCGCGGCCGCGGCAACGATCAGACCCATAAACGCCAGCAGTGCCGGCTCGGCCAGCCGCGCCGCCGCTGATATCAGTTGCGAGTTGTCGTCGTCCATCCAACTGGACACGAACTCGACCGCCTCGCCCAACCGACCGTTTTCCTCCCCGGTCGAGATCGCCGACGCCACGACCGGTTCCACCAGCGGCGAATCACCCAGCACACGCCCGACACGTCCGCCGGAGGAGACCGATTCCTGCACCTGATTGACCAACCGCAGCAGGGCGGCGTTGGTGACGGCGGCCTTGGAGTACTCGATCGTTTCGAGCAGCGGCACGTGACTGCGCAGCATCGCGGCCCAGACCCGCAGTACCCGGGCCATGATGACGCGCGCGATCAGCCGGCCCACCACCGGAGCCCGCAGCACCAGCACGTCCAGCTTCTCCCGCACGTGCCGCGAGCGGAACATCAGGTATCCGGCCACGCCCAGCCCGATCACCCCGCCCAGCCCAACCGGCCAATAGGCCCGCAGCTTGTCGGAGATCTCGAACATGACCTGCGTGGCAAACGGCATGGTCATGTTGAGGCTCTCAAACAACTGGCGAAAGCGCGGGATCACGAACCCGAACAACACCCCCGCCAACCCGGACGTCAGCAGCAACAGCACCAGCGGATAGATCATGGCCCCCACGAGCTGTCTGCGGACCTGCTGTTGTTGCTGCGCGAGCTGGGCCAGGCGGGCGAAGGCCTCCGAGAGCGTGCCGGTGGCTTCGCCGGCAGCCACCATACTGCAAAACACCGGCTTGAAGATGTCCGGCCGTTGACCGAATGCCTCGCTCAGGCTCCCGCCCTGTTCCACGTGCTCGCGAATCTGACGGACGATCGCGCGGAAGGCCGGCTTGGCCAACTGTTGTTCGATCGCCACCAGTGCCGGGACCACGGCCGAGCCCGATTCCAGCAGCATCTTCATCTGACGGGTGAAGATGACCAGGTCGCTTGTCTTGGCCCCGCGGCCGCCGAGCTTGGCGCGATCCGCAGCGGCCCGGCGTGGGGCCGCATGCGTCTCCTCCAGCCGCATGATGTAGAGCCCCTTGCCGCGCAGGGTTTCCGCGGCTTCGCGGTGACTGGCGGCCTCGAGGTTCTCGTGAACCGTGCGACCGTCGCCCGTCATGGCCTCGTATAGAAACTGCATGACTCGTCACCTATTGACTCAGCGCGGTCAGCTCTGCCGCCTGCGTCTCGGCTCGCGTACGACCTTCGGTTTCCATGTGCGTGACCCGCAGCACCTCTTCCAGCGTGGAGACGCCCCGCTCAACCAGCCCCAGACCCTCCTCGCGCAAGGGGCGCCAGCCGTGCCGGCGCACGAACACCCGCAGCTCTTCCTCCTCGGTCGCGTGGTGCAGACACCGCCGCACTTCGTCCGTGACTTCCAGAAGCTCAAAAATGCCGACACGTCCGCGAAACCCGCTGTCGTGACACTGGTTGCAGCCCTCGCCCTTGAAGAACACGCGCTGCTTGTCGCCCAGCCAACCGGCGTCGGCCAAGGCGCTGTCGGCCGGGTAGTACGAGGTGCGACAATGCGGGCAGATCTGCCGGGCCAGCCGCTGCGCGATCACCCCGTTGAACGCCGAGGCCAGCAGGTACGACTCGATGCCCATGTCGGTCAGGCGCACGAAGGTGCCGGGCGCGTTGTTCGTATGCAGCGTGGACAACACCAGGTGTCCGGTCAGGGCCGCCTGGATCGCGACGCGCGCGGTATCCTCGTCGCGGATCTCCCCGACCATGATGACGTCCGGATCTTGCCGCAGGATCGAACGCAGCGCCCGCGCGAACGTGAGTCCGACGGCATTGCTTACCTGAATCTGGTTGATCCCGTCGAGCTGGTACTCGACCGGGTCCTCGATCGTGACAATGTTCTTTTCTGGCGATGAAAGCAGCTCGAGAACTGAATAAAGCGTGGTGGTCTTGCCGCTGCCGGTCGGGCCCGTCACCAGCACAATCCCGTACGGCTTGGAGAAGATCCGCCGAAACGTGGTCAACTGGTGCGCGCCGAGCCCGAGCACGTCCAGCGAGACGTCCAGGTTCTGCTTGTCCAGAATGCGCATCACGATCTTTTCGCCGAGCAGCGTCGGCATCGACGAGACGCGCAGGTCGATCTCGCGTCCCTCGGCGACGACGTGGACGCGTCCCTCCTGCGGCAGCCGACGCTCGGCGATGTCCATCTTCCCAATGACTTTGACGCGCGAGATGATCGCCGCGTGCATCCCGGCCGGCGGGGACATCAGCTCGCGCAGGCGCCCGTCAATGCGGTAGCGAATCAGCGTGGATTTCTTGGTCGGCTCGATATGGATATCACTGGCCCCGTCGCGGACGGCGGTCAGAACGGCCAGGTTCACCAGGTTGATCACCGGGCTCCCCTCGACCATCCGGCCGATCTCGTGGCCCGGCCCCTCGTCCACCGTCTCCCGCTCGATCACCTCCACGTCGCTGTCGGTCAGGTTGACCAGGAACGAGTCCACATCGACCTGCTCGCCCAGGTACTTCTCCTGGTACTCGACCAGGTTGCTTTCCAGGGTCAGCGCGGGGTTGATCTCGCAGCCGGTCAGGCTCGCCAGCCGGTCGATGGTCGGAAGCGATTGCGGCTCTGCCATGGCCACGGTCAGACGGTTGCTGACTTTGAACAACGGCAGGGCCTTCAGCCGGGCGGCCTCCTCGTGGTCGAGCAGGCGCGCCACCACCGGATCGATCAGCCCGTGACGCAGGTGCACCGCCTTGACGTTCAACTGGCGAGCCAGGGCGCTGAGCAGCGCGGTGGGCGACAGGATCTCGAGGTCGATCAGCAGTTCGCCGAGTTTCTTGTTGTCCTTGCCCTGAGCCTGTAGGGCGCGCAGCAGGTCCTGCTCGCTGACCAGCCCCTCCGCCAGCAGCAACTGTCCCAGCCTGTTGATGCGCTTCAGGCCCATACGTTGGTTTTCCGTTTTCAGTCCTCGGCCCGCAATCGCTAATAACTAACAACTAAGAACTAACAACTAACAACCAGCAACCACTGACGACTCATCACCGGTTGAAACTGCGCAGTGCGTTCTCGACGTTATCGAACACGTCCAGCCGCGGCAGAACGTCGGTCAGATCCAGCGCCTCGCGGCAGGTTTCGGTGAGCTTGGCGAGCTTGGTACCTCCCGTCGACCACTGCTGAGCGGTGTACAGATTAAGCAACGTCTCGATGCCGCCGCTGTCCAAGTACGGCACGTCGGCCAGGTCGATCACCACGCGCCCGCCGTGGCGCTGCGTGGCCGACTCCACGGCGTGCGTGAAGTCGGACAACTCGTCGGCCACCAGCGGCCCGTGCGGAACGACGACGGTCACCATTCCGTGCGGGGTCGTATCGACTTTCATGGCACACCCGGTTGCGGATTGGGGACTGCCGACTGCGCGTTGCAGTCGGAACACAGGGGTACATCCTGGTTGCGCGCCTGCTCGATTGCCTCCGCCGCGCTGGCCAAAAGGATTTCGAGCGAAGGTTGCTCGAAGCCGCTGCCGGTCAGCCCCGCACGGACGCGGACCGGCCCCAGAGCGTCTTCGAGCTGGGCGATGTACTCTTGTGCCGTGGCCACGACCTTTTCGGTGATTAGCCGGCCCAGGCCGCCGTCCAAACGCCTGAGCAAGACTACGAAACGGTCGTCGGAAAACCGCCCCACGACGTCGTCCGTGCGAACGCGGCGTACCAGCAGCCGGCCCAAAGCCTCGATCAGCGCATCGCGCTGTTTCCACAGGCCCACGTCGTCCAGACGCCGCACCCCCTCCAGCGCCAGCACGACAACCACGACAGGCTCGTTGTGTCGGTAGGAGTCGGCCAGGGCGCGGCCGGCGATCTCAAAGAAGTCGAAGCGGGTCAGCACGCCCGAGCCCTTGTCGATCCGCTGCGCGATGCACAACCGCTCCAGAGCGCTGACGTGTTCCCAGTACAAGGTGATGAGTGGGCCGATGGTCCGGCAACGGTCGCGGTCGAGCGGGGTGCCCGACGGCAGCTTGCCCACCGCGACCAGCCCGGCCGTCTGGTCGTGCCGGTCGGCAGCTCGCACCGGCCAAACCCAATCCCAGCCCTCCACCGTCCCGCCGGCCGGCCGGTCCGGCAGCTCCCCGTCCACCAGGCTGCCGGCCACGAACTCCCGGCCGGTGGCCGCGACCTGACCCAGAAGCGCGTCGGGAGCAGCTTGATCGACGTCCGACGACGACGAGTCGGACTGTGAGAGACTCCGGAGCTGCTGGGAGCCGGGCGGCACGTGGTAGCAGCGCACGCGCGTGGCACTCAAATGCTCGGTGAGCATCTCTCGGATCAACTGGTCGAATGAGCCCCAAGCACTGGTCTCGCCGTCGCGTTGCTCCTCGAGCCACGCCAGGAACGCCGAGCTCATGCGACTGGCGATTTCATCCCGCACCGTCGCGGCGGATTTGCCGGGCGGCGCCAGGGGCGTTGCGCCGAACGGCTCCCGTTGCACCGCGCGGCCACGCTCGCGAGAGCCGCGGAGCCGGTTCAGGAAGACGCCGGCCCCCAGCCCCAGGTATCCGGTGACAATGGCCGTGACGAGCAGCGGGTCCATCGGAGCGACCGCGCCGTCATGCAGGGCGGCCAGATGGCAGGTCGCCACCAGCACCAAGCTGCTAAAGACGAGCCACAACCCATCTGTCGAGGGTGCTCTACGATTGTCCAACGGAGTTCTCCTCGACCGGAAGGAACATTGCCGCAAACTCATCGGGGCGGGCGGCCCGAAAGGCCGCGATGGCCTCCAGCAGGGCCTGCGCCACCTCGGCATCGATCTTGGTGCCCGCGTCCTTGCGGATGATGTCACACGCCGCCTCGATGGAGTACGCGCCGCGGTAGGACCGCGCGGAGCTGAGCGCGTCGAAGACGTCCGCCGCATGGATGATCCGCGCCACCAGGGGAGTCTCGTCGCCTTTGAGGCCTTCGGGATAACCCGAGCCGTTGGGGGCCTCGTGGTGGTAGAGGACGCCCGCCAGCACGTGCTCGAGACTGGCAATCGGCTTGAGGATTTCGTGGCCCATCACCGAGTGCCGCTTGATCTGGTCGAACTCGGCCACGGTCAGTCGGCCGGGCTTGTTGAGAATGTCCTCCGGGACCCCGATCTTGCCCACGTCGTGCAGCAGTCCCGCCCACTCCAGCACCTGTAGTTCGCTGAGCGGCAGCCCCATGCGCCGCCCGGTCAGATGCGCGAGGAAGCCCACCCGCTCGGAGTGACCGCTGGTGTAGTGGTCTTTCTGGTCAATCGCGCTCACCAGCGCGCGGGTCACTTCCACCGACATCCGCCGCAGCTTCTCGTGCAGCTCGTTGTTGGTGATGATCTGCCCGCTGAAGGTCAGCACCGATTCGACCAGCAGCATGTCCCCGGAGGTGAATTCCCCCTTGTCCGGCGGACGAGCGGCCAGAGCCACATCGACCCGCTCATCCAGCCGCAACAACGGGCCGAGGATGAACTGGCCACCATTGACCGAAGCGACGCACACCTGCCGCGCCCGGCGGACGTGTTCGATCTGATCGGCCAGCCGATCATCGAGGAACGCCTCGACCCCGTCACGGGTAACGACGCCGGCCTCCACGTTGCAGCACAGGCGACGACCGTTGCCACTCAGCAAGTAGACGCGTTCGGCCCCGAGCAGGCTGCCCAGCCGCCCGAGCACCATTTGCTCGATCTCGACTACATCCGTGATGTGCGTGATCTGCTGCGTGAAGTCGAAGATGAGGTTCAGTTGCTCGTAGTTGCGCAGAACCTCGTCCGCCAGGCCCACGTTCTCCTCGGAGAGTCGATCGACCCGCTCGACCAGGCGCGAGGCGGCCTCGAGCGTGTCAAGGACCCCACCAGAGGCATCCGCGGCTGCAGAAGCGACGATCGGGCCTTCGACCGCGAGCACGAGCGCCGGCTGCCCCTGCATCGCAACCTGCCGCGCTGAAGCCGCGAACCCCCGAGGGCACCGTCCATCCTGAAGGCACGACGAATCAACCCGGCCCTGCACCGCCGCGACAAGCCACGGGCAGCCGTGCGATGACACCAGATCGGGGTTCCTGTCCAGGCAGGCGCTCAGGCAGTGCGCCGGCGGACGGGGGACGTTTGTTCCACAGCCGACCAACCCAACCGAGTGGACCGCACCCGGGCCGACCGGCCCGGTGAGACCGTCCACCAGGTCCTGCAACAGCCCATCTGCCGGGGCCGACAAGCCTTGCCCACTCATACGAATTACCTCACGGTCCTCCGACGGGCCCGGGCTGCGTCGCGGGCGGCCCGGCCGACGGTTTTGGCGCCGAGCCGGCGACAACGTCCATCGGCTCTTGGGCAACAATCGTCTGGATGAGATCCGACAGCTTCGACGGGCTGAACGGCTTGGGCAGTACGTGCACGCCCGACTGAGCCAGCCTTTCGCGAATTTGTCCGTGGTCCCAACGATTGGTCAGCACGATCACCCCGCGCAGGTTCCCGGGCTCGCGCAGGACCTGCTCGACCAGCTCGAGCCCGTCCATGATCGGCATGTTGATGTCCGTCACCAGGACGTCGGGAGCGTGTTCCCAGAAGAGTCCCAGGGCGACCGCCCCGTTACGCGCCTCGAACACCTGATGCCCCTGCCGCGAAAGCCAAAGGCTGATCACCCGCAGGATATGCGGGTCGTCTTCGGCGATCAGAACGTGACTCATGAGCAATGCACCTCCTACGCCGCCGTAACCGGCTTGGGCAACTGCACGACGAAGGTCGACCCCTTCCCGGGCTCACTTTCCAGTTGAATGTCACCCCCGTGCAGCCGGGCTACTTCCCGAGCAATCGCCAGCCCCAGCCCGCTCCCGGCGACCGCTTGCACGCTGTCGCTCGCCGCGCGGTAGAACTTGTCGAACACGCGTGGCTGATCGGCCGGGTCGATTCCGATGCCCGTGTCGGCCACCGCGATCTCCACCGCGCGGTCCGTGACCTGCAAGACCACATCGACCCGCTGGCCGTTGGGCGTGTACTTGATCGCGTTGCCAATCAGGTTGTTGAGCAGAACCGCCAGACGCTGCTTGTCGGCGCGGATCTTCGGCACCTTCGGCGGGAGCTTGAGTGTCAAGTCGATGCCCTTCTCGTCGGCAGCCCCCAGGTTGTCCTGCACCGTCTGTCGCACCAGTCGCAGCAAGTCCACGTCGCCCATCTCGAACCGAGCCGAACCGACCTCGAGCTGCGAGACATTGAGGACGTCTTCGACCAGCCGCGACAGCCGCCGCGTCTCGCTGATAATGACGTTGTAACACTCCTTGCGCGTCTGCTCGTCATCGAACTCCTGCTTAGTCAGGGTTTCGGTATACGCGTGGATATTGGTGAGCGGGGTGCGGAACTCGTGAGTAACGTGGTAAAGGAAGTTGTCGCGGGCCCGTTCCGCCTCCTGCAAGTGGCTGACGTCCTGGACCGTGATCAGCGTTTCGCCGCCGAAGTCCTGATCCGGCGGCAGAACGAGGAAACGCAGGGTGATCTGGCGGTCGTCGTCGCCGCGGCTTCGGTCGATCGACAGGCCGCTGCTCCGCGTACCGGCACCCGCCGCCGCCCGCACCACGACCTCCTCCCCGACGGCCTCGGCCAGCGGGCTGCCGACCAGGCGCTCCAGCGGCCGGCCGAGCAGTTCGCCGCTGGATGCGTTGGCGTAGTTCACGCGTTGATCGTGCCCGACCCCGAGCACCCCGAACGGCAAGCGGTCCAAGATGTGCCGCAGCGTGCGGGTCTCGAAGCGTTGCACCATCTCCTTGTCCAGGCCCGCCGTTTCACCCGAGCGTGCCTGGCGCTGCCATTCGGCCGTCTCGGCAATCAGGTGGTTCCACGTATGGGCCACCTCGCCCAGCGAGTCGCTCAACGTCAGCGCGACGAGCTCTTTCTCGATGCCCGCGGCATAGCTGCTCAGATTGGATTGGATCGCCGCCATCGGCCGCAGGTGATGCCGCAATTGGCGGTAAAGAAACGCGAAAAGGACCAGTGTCGCCCCGGCCGCCAAGGCGTATAGCTTCCACAGCTCTCCCGTGTATTGCCCCAACCCCCGCGCCGCGACCTGCAGGTGAACTGCCCCGGCTTTCTCGCCGGTAACGGAGTAGACAGCGGCGGTATACGTCGTCAACGCCTCGGGCCCGGAATCCGGACCGCTCGAAGCCGACTCCGACGCACCCGACATCTCAGGTTTGTCGGAAGCGGAATAGCCCACCGGCCATTGAGCCCGCGGCTGACCGTCCTGACCGACCCACTGAACACCGTACGGTTCGTTCGCGCACAGCTTTTGCAGCAAGTCTTGCACGGCCTGCTCGTCCTGGTCCGCGACGGTGCCCAGCGCGGCAGCGAAGGTCTGGGCCAACGCGCACCCCTTCTGAGTCGCACACGTCTCCACCTGCGTTCGCAGCGTGTGCTTGGCAATCGCACCGGCCGCCACGAACCCGGCCAGCAGCGTCGCCACGAACGCCAGCCCCAACGCCTCGGGCAACACCCCGCGGCACAGCGCTCGGCCGAACGACGACCGCCAACGTCCCTCATGCAGTTCTTCGCTCACTTCACCCATGCCGCTCTCAACCCAGAGATAGACTGTCTGCGCGATCGTTCGGCATATCGGCGCGGGGACCGAGGTGCTTAAACAACCACCGGCAACACAAGGGGTAACGTCAACACCGAGCCAGCCTTGACCCTCCACCGACCCGTAAAACGTGACGTGTCTGGGCCCAATGCGGCCTGGTGTGAACCGACCCGGTATCGACAAGCACGTCCAGCCCCTATGCCCTACCGCTGTATCGGCCGCCGCGCTGCCCATAACAGCGCATCCGAGCTTGACGCCGACCACTCGCATCGCGAGGTCCCGCACGCCGGACGGCCGCGTGCGGATCGAGGAGCATTTCAAATGGCCGATGCCATCCGGCGGCGGCGCAACGTCTTTAAGGAAGTCACGGAGAGCTGATCATGCCTGGAAAGTGGCCCTGGGTTGAGCGACGCTTCAACTTCGACTTCCCTATGTAGGGTAGGCACCGCCCACCACATCTCTACAGCCAATGAGGATGATGGGCGATGCCCGCCCTACAGAACTTCAGGTCGGGCGAGCGAAGCGACGCCCAACGGTGAGCAGCCCGGCTGAGGTGAGTTTCATTCCCGCCAGGAGGAAGGCGGCGGTGGCGGTGCCGAAGACCGGGACGAGCAGGATGCCGCACAGCAGGGCGCCGAGGCAGGCGCCGGCGTGATCGGCGGCGTCCACGCTGCCGGCGGCGGCGCCCGTCCGCCCGGTGAATCCGAACTGCAAGTGAGCCCCCAGCGGGAAGACCGCTCCGCCAAGCATGCCGGTCAGCACAACCATGATCGAGACGCACCATTCCACGAGCGCGAACGTACGTGGGCCGGCTTGCAGTGACGCCAGCATCGGCAGAAGGAATGGAATCGCCAGCGCCAACATCGCCAGCAGCAGGTCCACACCCACGAGACAGCGCCACAGACGCGGCGCGTCTGCGTAGGGTGGGCACCGCCCACCATTCTCCCACGGCGCCGGCGTCGAGCCACCCACGCGAGCGGTGGGCGGCACCCGGCCCACACGTTGAGCCAGGATGCACCCCAGCACGAGGCCACCCATGAAGAGCGCGATGATCCAGCCAATGCGCTGGTAGACGTAACCATAGAGGTTCTGAAACGCGAAGAGCCAGACGACACTCAGCGCCATGGTCGCGAAGCCCGTGGTGCCGACCGAGAGGGTGATCGCGCCGGTTGCCCAGCCGTCGCGGGCCCGGCGTCGCAGCCGGCAGACGAGCAGCGTGATTCCGCCCACTCCCGCCAGGGCTGCCACGAGCCCGCCAAGGCTGATGTTGCGCAGCAATTCGATCACTCCGCCGCCGCTTCTGCCCGGTCCTATGCCTCCGGCGGTCATGGCTTCCCACAGCACCAGGCGTTGCACGTAGATCGCGGGTCGTAGGTCCGTGCTGATTTGAATGTCTGTCGCCTCGTCGAGGTCGGCCGCACGCCGGGCCAGTTTCCCCGGCTCCAGCCAGTCAGTGGAGCCGAACCATTCCGGAATGAACAATTCCGACTTCACGCCGCGCTGCGTGTAGCGCTGTGCCAGCTCGGCGGGATCGGTCGCGGTCAGCCCGGGCTCGGTAGCCGCCAGCATCTGGGCCGGATCGCCCCAGGCGACGACCAGATGAGGGAAGCGGCGTCGCAACGTGGCCCGGACCGAGGCCAGATACTCGCGCGAAACCGGGGACAGCTCGCCCGGTGCCGCCGTCACCGTCATGCACAGGACCGATCGGGCCGTCATCGCCCGGCGAAGCTCGCGGTAGAACTCGTCGGTATAGAAGCGGGCGCGCAGGGCGGAGGTCGGCTCGGGCAAGCGGGCGATGACCAGGTCGAACCGTTCGCGCTGCGCCTTGATG
>Ga0114919_10001440_pt1 | contig 19065 bp, 11 predicted proteins | sample BlataG_FD_88682 | JGI IMG/M metagenome (GOLD analysis project Ga0114919, IMG submission 88682) | Deep subsurface microbial communities from Black Sea to uncover new lineages of life (NeLLi) - Black_00105 metaG | ecosystem: Environmental > Aquatic > Marine > Oceanic > Sediment | place: Atlantic... | reverse complement strand
TCGATCCGTCGGAGCCGAGGTCAACAGCCCTTGTTGCGATCGTTCTTCCAGCACGCCAAACTCGGATTGTGAATTGTTACATTGTCTTTTCAATGGTCAATAAGAGCCGTCTGGTCGGTCCGCCTATGAGAACGCGGATTGTAGCCGCCCTGCCCTGGCTGCAGACCGCCCGCTAGCCGAATAGCCCCCGTCGCCTGCGGCGCCGTAGGCGGTCGCGAAGACGCTCGCGCGCCAGCGTGACTGCGACCTCCTGCTGCAATTGCTCCATGCCCACCTTCACGCGGCGATGGAGGCGCTTCAGCCCGAGGCGGATCCCGAGAATCGCCAGCACGCCGGTTAGCAGCATTATGAAAGGGTGTGTCCCGCCAGCGTAATAGGGTCCAGTGATCAACTGCACCAGCCATGCGGCGCCGCCGAACAGGCCGGCCACTAGGCCCACCAGCACCAGGCCGGACAAGTGGTACTTCAGTAGGGCGGCGCGCCAACCAGGCTTGGCGAGACAGGACGAGCGGAATTCGTACACGCCCGCGACCCAAACCAGTAGTGCAAAGGCGGTCGGGATGGCCAGGCACATCACGGCCTGGTTCCACGTTCCGGTCCCACGGCTCAAGGCATACGCGAACACCAACGCAGAGAGAACGCCAAAGGTAGTCGCCCCCACGCAGATGGCCGGGGCGGTCTCCATGCGGCGGAGCTGCGCGGAGATAATCGGCGCCGGGATCTCCACGTCGCCAATCGGGTTCATGTGGAAGCACTCGGGGCAACGCACCGGGTCACCCAACAGGCCACGGAGGTTGTAGCCGCAGTTCAGACAATAGAGGTCGATGTCGTGGACCTGCGTGTCGTGAGGCTCCGACTGTGGCTCTTCCTGCGCCGGCATGTGCTCAGTCTACCGCATGAAGTCCCGCGTAACCCACGCCTGCATGAGTCCCGACCGACGGGGGCGTTCGCCTCCGGCAGCCGGCCGCGGGTGCTCCTAGTAGGGTCCGCCCCCGGGGGGCCGGCAACTGCCGCAGGCCGGACCGGCCCTAACGGCCGCGGGCGCCCAGCCGTGCAATCTCTTGACCTTTCCGCGGACCGGCCCTAAGCTGATATCTGGGTATTCGCCGACATGGCCTGATGAGAAGCCCGGATGGCGGAACTGGCAGACGCGCCAGGTTGAGGGCCTGGTGAGGGTTACACCTCGTGCAGGTTCGAATCCTGTTCCGGGCAATCGGTGATAGCTGCGCCGGCTGGAGCGTCAGGCAAGCGCCGCTAGCTCAACTGGATAGAGCATCGGTCTACGGAACCGAAGGTTGCAGGTTCGAATCCTGCGCGGCGCGGTCCGGTCAGCCTCCTTTACCCTTTGGGTTCTTCCTTAGGGCTCCCTAACCCCAGCCGAACGGTGATCCAAAAACCGAAAGTGGCTCTCCGGGGCACCGTGCGTAGTGACCGGCTGCGTCCGCGACTTCCATGACTGTCCCCACAGCACGGGGGCACCATATGGGTACCGCGGCGACATGCTCGCGTATTGCGCGGCCCCGCGCTCGAGCTCATTCCTGTGGGATACGGCTGGGCGCAGCGGGCGTTATGCCCTGAGCGTGCCCAGGGGCGAGGGGCTGCGGATCTCGGTTTCGGCCGATCCAAGGCTGATGGTCGGCAGCTCGCGAACCCGGACCTCGCCCATCTGCTCCGCGAGCGCGAGCGGCGCTTCCACCGGCTCGCCGCTGTGCGCGAGCTTGATGCCCTGATACCCGCGGAAGCCGGTTCCGGCAGGGATCAGGCGGCCGAGGATCACGTTCTCCTTCAGCCCGACCAATTGGTCCTCCTGGCCGGCCAAAGCCGCCTGGGTGAGCACCTTGGTTGTCTCCTGGAACGAGGCGGCGGAGATGAACGACTCGCTCTGCAAGCTGGCCTTGGTGATGCCAAGCAAGAGCGTCTTGGCGGTAGCGGGCTTGGGCTTGCGGCCCTTGGCCGGGGTGGCGCCCAGCGCCTCGATGTCGTCGTTCTTGGCGATGAGTTCGTCCTTGAGCACGATCTGGCCGACCTCGAAGTCGGTATCGCCAGGCTCGGCCACCTTGACGCTCTTGGCCAGGCGCTGGTTTTCCTGTCGGAAGCGGAACTTGTCCACGACCTCGTTGGGCAGGAAGCGCGAGTCGCCCTCGACCTCGATCTTCACCTTCCGCAGCATTTGCGAGAGGATGATCTCGATGTGCTTGTCGTTGATGGTGACGTTCTGCTGGCGATAAACGGCCTGGACTTCCTTGAGCAGGTAACGCTGCAGATCCTCTTCGCCGTTGATTCGGAGGATATCGTGCGGGATCAGCGCGCCGTCGATCAGCGGCGTGCCCGCCTCGACGAAATCACCGCGGTGTACGAGCAACTGCTTGTCCTGCGGGACGTGGTGCTCGCGCTCCATGCCGGATTCGGAGCGGACCACGATCGTCATCTTTCCGCGCCGGCGCTCGCTTTGCAGCTCCACCTTGCCCGAGATCTCAGCCATCACGGACGGCTCCTTGGGCTTGCGGGCTTCGAAGATCTCGGTGACGCGCGGCAGGCCGCCGGTGATATCCTGCGTGCCGGCGATCTCCCGCGGCTGACGGGCCAGCAGGGTGCCGGGCCTGACCGGGTCGCCCTCGTTCAGCTCGATGCGGGCCTTGGCGGGTAGGTGGTGGAATTCGAGGATCTCACCCTCCTTGTTTTCGATGATGACCCGCGGGTGCTTGTCGCCCTTGTGCTCGATCACGATCCACTTGCTTTCGGACCGACCTTCCTGCTCGGGGCGAACCGTCTCACCCTCGATCACGTCCTGGAAGCGGACATAACCCTCCGCTTCGGCCAGCATGGGGGTGAAGTGCGCGTCCCAACGGACGATGACCGTGCGGGCGGCAACCTTGCGGCCCTCGGCAAACAGCAGCGCGGCACCGTACGGCACTTTGTAGCGCTCCAGCTCGCGGCCTTTCTCGTCGTTAACGGCAATTTCGCCGTTGCGCTTGAGCACGCGGTAGATCTTCTCGCCGCTCTCCTCGTCGGTCATCTCCACCGCGTTTAGGTTGTGATAGGCGAGCTGGCCAGCGCCAATGTTGATGATCTCGTTTTCGACGACCGCCCGGCTGGCGACCCCGCCGGTATGGAAGGTGCGCATGGTCAACTGGGTTCCGGGCTCGCCGATCGACTGGGCGGCAATGATGCCGACCGCCAGCCCGTCCTCGACCAGCCTTCCGGTCGAGAGGTCGGCACCGTAGCAGCGGGCGCAGACGCCCAGGTCGCTCTCGCAGGTCAACGAGCTACGCACGCGGACACTCTCGAGTCCGAGCCCGCCCTCCTCAGGGGCGGCCTCCAACCGCGCGGCGATCTCGGAGGTAATCAGCTCGTTCTCGCGGACGATGATCTCGTCGGTACGAACATCGCGAATGGTGTCGCGGGCCACGCGTCCGGCGATCAACTGGGAGAGCTTCACGTCGACCTCTTCGGCCTTGTAAATGGTGCTCTTGGTGATGCCCTCGATAGTGCCGCAATCGAGCTCGTTGACGATGACGTTCTGGGCCACATCGGCGAGTTTGCGGGTGAGGTAGCCGGAGTCGGCCGTCTTCAGGGCGGTATCGGCCAACCCCTTGCGTGCCCCGTGCGTCGAGCTGAAGTACTCGAGCACGGTGAGCCCCTCGCGGAAATTGGCCTTGATCGGCGCCTCGATGATCTCGCCCGACGGTTTGGCCATCAGGGCGCGCATGCCGGCCAACTGGCGAATCTGATCCACCGAACCGCGGGCGCCTGAGTCGGTCATCAGGTAGATAGGATTCAGGTAGGCCTTGGCTTTCGGGTCGCCGGGCCGGGCCTCGCTGCCGTCGTCGCGGCGCCAATCCTGCCGCAGCGCCTCCATCATCTCCTGCGTGACGCGCTCGCGGGCGTGCACCCAAATATCGATCAACTGGTTGTGGCGCTCCATCGGCGTAATCACGCCGTTCTGATAGTTCCGCTCGACCCGATCGACGATCTTCTGGGCCGCGGCCAGGATTTTCGGCTTAGCCTCGGGGATGCGCAGGTCGGTCAGGGCGAACGACAGTCCGGCCAGCGTGCTGCGGCGGAAACCCAGGTCCTTGATGCGGTCCAGCAGATTGATGGTGGCGCGGCGGCCGAGCAGGCCGTGACAATCCGCAATCACCCGTGCCGAGCCCTTCTGCGAGAGCGGGTAGTTGTAGAAGGGCATCTCGGCATCCAGGATGTCGTTGAAGATGCAGCGGCCCGCCGTGGTGAGGATCAAGCCACTCGGCGGGGTCGGCTCCGGCCCCTTGTCCTGCGCGTTGATCACCCGCTCCTTGGCGACGCGCACGCGGACGAGGGTGTGCAGGCCGACCCACCCTCGGTACAGGGCCATCAAGACCTCTTCCGGCGACGCGAACGCCCACTCCTTGCCTTTCTCGCGCTGGCCGGGCTCGCCGACGTGATTACACGTGATGTAGAAGATTCCCAAGACGATATCCTGCGTGGCGGGCGTGTTCGGCGAGCCGTTGGCCGGGCTAAAGATATTGTGCGTGCTCATCAGCAGCACGTGGGCCTCGGTCTGGGCCTCGATCGAAAGCGGCAGGTGCACCGCCATTTGGTCCCCGTCGAAGTCGGCATTGAAGCCCTTGCAGACCAGGGGGTGGATGCGGATGGCGTTGCCCTCGACCAATACGGGCTCGAAGGCCTGGATGCCCATGCGGTGTAGTGTGGGGGCGCGGTTGAGCAGGACCGGGTGCTGGTAGATCACCTCTTCGAGTATGTCCCAGATAGGCTGCTCGCGCCGCTCGAGCATCTTCTTGGCGCTCTTGATGGTGTCGGCCAAGCCGCGTTCGCGCAGTTTGCGGATAATGAACGGCTGGTACAGCTCGAGCGCGATTTTCTTGGGCAGCCCGCACTGGTGCAGGGCCAACTCCGGGCCGACCACCACGACGCTGCGGGCCGAATAGTCCACACGCTTGCCCAGCAGGTTCTCGCGGAAGCGCCCCTGCTTGCCCTTGATCATGTCGGTCAGCGACTTGAGCGGACGGTTGCTCGAGCCGAGCACCGGCCGACGACAACGATTGTTGTCGAATAAGGCGTCCACCGCCTGCTGTAGCATCCGCTTTTCGTTGCGGATAATGACCTCCGGCGCATTCAGGTCGATGAGCTTCTTGAGGCGGTTGTTGCGGTTAATGATCCGGCGATACAGGTCGTTCAAGTCGCTGGTGGCGAAGTTGCCGCTATCCAGCAGCACAAGCGGGCGCAGGTCGGGCGGAATGACCGGGATGACCTCGAGCACGACCCACTGGGGCTCGTTGCCGCTCTGGCGGATTGCCTCGACGAGCTTGAGCCGTGTGGACAGATCCTTGATCTTCTGCTTGCTGTTGGTCTTCTTCAGCGCGTCGTAGAGCTCGGCTGAAAGCTGGGCCAAGTCCATCTGCCCGAGCAACTCGCGGACCGCCTCGGCCCCCATCACCGCCCGGAAGCCGGTATCGCCATACTCCTCGACCGCGCGGCGGTGCTCCTCCTCGGTCAGCAACTGCTTGGACTCGAGCTTAGAGGCGCCGGGATCGACAACCACGTAATCCTGGAAATAGATGACCTTCTCCAGGTCGGAGGTCTTCATGCCCAGCAGCGTCCCCAGTCGGCTGGGCATGGACTTGAAGAACCAAATGTGCATCACCGGCGCGGCAAGGTTGATGTGGCCCATGCGTTTTCGGCGTACGCGACTGTGGGTAACCTTGACCCCGCAGCGATCGCAGATCATGCCCTTGTGCTTGGTGCCCTTGTATTTCCCGCAGAAGCACTCCCAGTCCCGCTCGGGTCCGAAGATTCGCTCGCAGAACAAACCGTCCTTCTCGGCCCGATAGGTGCGGTAATTGATGGTCTCCGGCTTCTTCACCTCGCCAAACGACCAGGCGCGGATGTCATTGGGCGAAGCCAGCCCGATACGCACCGCGGAGAAATCGTTGATCCGATCGTAAACCGTGTCGGCCATCGGCCTTTACACCTCTCGTGGTTTCGTGTGACTACGAGTCCTTATCCAAGTCATTCAGGCCTGTTGTGGGCCCCCGTCCTGCTCTGGGGCCGCGTGGTCCTCGGCCCGCATGGTCATGCCCAGCAATCCCCCCAGACGCTTAAATCCCAGTTCCTCCAGAAAATCCTCTTCGGTACCCCAGGCCAGCACGTCCACGCGCCGAACACCCGCCGCAAACATTCGGTCGAGCACCCGTCGAGCCATCTCGGCGGCGATGCCGGCCTGGTCGTGCTCGATGCGGCCGTCAGTTCGGGTGACCGCCGCCGGCCCCTGGAAACCAGGGTCCAACTTGCACTCGGTGAGGTAGCCGCGTAGCCCGTCGCAGACTCCACGGGCGATTCCCACCAAGCGGTTGTTCACACGTGCGGTCACGAACGCGACGCTGTTATTCATCATGTGGCGGATCTGCTCCGGGGCCGCCCCGATATCGTGGTGGACGCGCTGGTAGAACTCCGCCAACTCCTCGGGGTCGGTGTCCTGCCCGGTGCCGTACTCCACCTCGGCCATAGGGCTTCTCCTTGCCGAAAACCAGTCTCCGATACTCCGGGGGAGCTAGAGCCTCTTTTTCTCAAGCTGAATGTTAAGCCCCAATCCGCGGATCTCATTGCAGAGCACGTCGAAGGAGACCGGCGTGCCGGCATCCAGTGTGTGCGTGCCCTTCACCATGCTCTCGTAGATTTTGGTGCGGCCTTCGACGTCGTCGCTCTTGACGGTCAGCAATTCCTGCAAGATGTACGCCGAGCCGTAGGCCTCCAGTCCCCAAACCTCCATTTCGCCAAAGCGTTGCCCACCGGTGCGGGCCTTGCCGCCCAGCGGTTGCTGAGTAATCAGGCTGTACGGCCCAGTCGAGCGGGCGTGAATCTTGTCATCCACCAGGTGATGCAGTTTAAGCATGTAGATGAAGCCGACCGTCACGGGTTGATCAAAGGGTTGGCCGGTCCGGCCATCGTACAAGGTGATCTTGCCGCTGGGCGGCATCTCAACCAATAGCTCTTCGGTATCACCGGCGCGGGCCAAGACATGCACGTCCTCGCGGCGCTCGTGGACGCGCCGATTCGCTTCACGCAGACACCCCTGAATCTGGGCTTCGGTCGCGCCGTCAAAGACGGGGGTGATGACCTGGAACCCGAGCACTGCCGCCGCCCAACCCAAGTGCGTCTCCAGAATCTGCCCCACATTCATACGGCTTGGAACGCCGAGCGGGTTGAGGCAGACGTCCACCGGCGTGCCGTCCCCGAGGAAGGGCATGTCCTCTTCGGCCATGATACGTGCGATGACGCCTTTGTTTCCGTGGCGGCCGGCCATCTTGTCGCCGACCGAAAGCGTTCGCTTGGTGACGACGTAGACCTTGACCATCTCGAGCACGCCGCTGGGCAGCTCGTCGCCGCGCTTCATGTGAGCCAGTCGGCGCTCGGACTCTTCGCCAATCTCGTCGATCTTGGGCCAAAACTGCTTCTGAATGGCTTCGGCTTCGGGCCGCTTGGCGGCCGGCTTGACCCAACTCAGCGAGAAAGACCCAATCTGTTCGAGGATGACCTCCAGGTTCTCGCTCTTGCCCACCTTCTGCCGCGAGCTGGGGTCCACGATCGCCTGCCCGGTGAGCACCTCGAGGCCCTCGCACATCCGCTTGAAGAACTTGACGCGCTTTTCGTCGCACTCGGCCTGGTACGCCGCCATCTGACGCTCAATGTCCTTCTTCTGGTCGTCGGTGAGATGGGTGCGGCGACTGAAGTGGCTGGCGCCGATGACGATTCCCTCCTGCCCGGCGGGCAGTTCGAGCGAGTCATTCTTCACGTCCTCGCCGGCACGACCAAAGATGGCGTGCAGCAGTTTCTCCTCGGCACTGAGCTCGGTTTTGCTCTTTGGGGAGACCTTGCCGACCAGGATGTCGCCCGGCCCGACGCGCGTGCCGAGGCGGACGATGCCGCGCTCGTCGAGGTTGCGCAGGGCGCGCTCGGAGACGTTTGGAATGTCGCGGGTGAACTCCTCGCGGCCGAGCTTGGTCTCGCGGATCTCAATATCGTGGGACTCGATATGGACGCTGGTAAAGGCGTCGTTCTTGACCAGCCGCTCCGAGATCAGGATGGCGTCCTCGAAGTTGTACCCGTCAAACGTCAGGAAGGCGACGAGTATGTTGCGTCCCAGGGCCAACTCGCCGCGATGGGTCGCCGCTCCGTCCGCGATGATCTGCTCGGTCGAGACGCGTTCGCCGGGGCGGACAAGCGGCCGCTGGTTCAGGCAGGTGCGCTCGTTCAAGCCGACGAACTTGCGCAGGACGTATTCATCGGTATCGCTCACGACGATGCGCTGGGCATCCACGTAGGTGACCTTGCCGCCCTTGCGGGCCCGAACCACCATGCCGCTATTCTCGGCGACCGCCCGCTCCATGCCCGTGGCAATGATCGGCGGCTCGGTACAAATTAGCGGCACCGCCTGACGCTGCATGTTGGAGCCCATCAACGCCCGGTTGGCGTCGTCGTGCTCTAGGAACGGGATCAGCGACGCCGACACCCCGACCGTCTGCTTGGGCGAGATGTCCACATACTCGATCTCGTTAGAGGCCACCTGGCGTAGGTCGCCCCGAACGCGGGCCAGTAACGGCTCATCCTTAAGCTTGGCCGGGCGGCGGTCGTGCTGGACACCACGACGCGTTCGCGCCAAATAATCCGCACGCTCCTCCACCTGGGGCAAGGCAATACCGTCCGAAGCCGGCTGCACGACGTCCGGCGGGGCCAGCGTGGTGCGCATTTCCTGGTCGGCCCGCAGGCGAACGATGTCGCCGTTGACCCGGCCGCGCTCGACCTTGCGGTACGGTGTGATCAAAAAGCCGTACTCGTCCACGGAGCTGTAGATCCCCAGCGAGGCGATCAGGCCGATGTTGACGCCTTCGGGCGATTCGATCGGACAGACGCGGCCGTAGTGGCTGATATGGACGTCGCGGACCTCGAAGCCAGCCCGTTTGCGGTTCAAGCCGCCCGGCCCCAGCGCCGACAGCCGCCGCTCGTGCGTGAGCTGCGAGAGTGGATTGGTCTGGTCCACGACCTGCGACAGCTCGCTGCGGCCGAAGAAGAAGTCGATCGCGCTGGAGACGGCCTTAGTATTAACCAACTCGGCGATCTTGCCGATGGTCTCGGGGTCTTTCAGGCTCATGCGCTCCTGGACGGTGCGGCGGAGCTTGAGGAAGCCCTTGCGGAGCTCGTCGGCGGCCAACTCGTCGATCGTGCGCAGCCGACGGTTGCCCAGGTGATCGATATCGTCCACCTGGCCCTCGCCGGCGCGCAACGCCAGAAGGTAGCGCAGCGCGCAAACAAAGTCCTCCGGGCGCAGAACCATCTCGGTTTCAGGGATGCCCTGCTCGAACTTGCGGTTGAGACGGAAGCGGCCGACCTTCCCAAGCCGATAGCGGTTGTCGTCGTAGAACTTCTCCTGGAACAGCTTCCTGGCCTTGTCGAGCTGGACGGGGTTGCCGGGCCGCAGCCGGGCGTAAATCTTCAGCAGGGCCTCATCGTGCGTGCTGCTGTTGTCCTCGGCGAGCGTGTTCAGGATGATGGCGTCGGTCAACTTGCTGATCACGTCCGCCTGCTTGAGCGACGATTCGCGGATGCGGGCGAGCGCCTCGCCTACCTGGCAGCCGGCCCGCACGAGCTCTTCGCCGGTCTCCGGATCGACGATCGGCGCAGCGGCGTAGACTTCCGGCTGCAGGTCGCGGGTTCGCACCGTCTTGACGTCGTAGAAGGCACGGACGATGGCCTCGTCGGTGCCGTACTTCTCGTCCATAGCCCGCAGGAACGTGGTGGCCGGGATCTTGCTGCTCTGATCGATGCGAACGGCGAGCACGTCTTTGCGGGTCACGTTAATCTCGATCCACGAGCCGCGCTCCGGGATGATCCGGCAGGCATGCAGAGCCCGGTCGCCCTCGGCGGACTCCTTGACGAAGTCCACACCCGGCGAACGGTGCAACTGCGAGACAATCACGCGCTCCGAACCGTTGACGATGAACTCGCCCCCGCCGATCATCCTGGGCGTCTCGCCGAGGTAGATCGCCTCTTCCTTGATTTCCTCCTGATCCTTGCGGTGCAATCGGACGCGGATACGGAAGGGCATGCCGAAGGTCAGTCCCAGCTCGCGAGACTCATCGGGGGTATAGCGCGGCTCATCGAGCGCGTAATCGACGTACTCCAGCGACATGTTCCCATCATAGCTCTCGATCGGAAACACCTCGCGCAACAACGCTTGCAGCCCCTGGTGCTTGCGTTTGGCCGGGTCCACATCCGCCTGCAGGAAACGCGCGTAGGAATCCGTTTGAATGCGAATCAGATCAGGGATGGGAACTGCGTCGCCATAGCGGCTGAAATCGCGTACTCTTGCGGTCTGCATGTGGAAGACCCTCACAGGGGAGCTGGTTGTTGCCGAAGCGCGGTTCGCCCCCGGGCGCAGAACATCACCGTACCATCACCAACACGATCACTCGAGTTCGGTGCTTGCTGCGCGCGCATCCAGCTTCGGCTGCCGTTGTCGTCCCGTGCCGTCTAGCCCGAAGGCAATTTAGCAATTCTAACTGGAACGGGCTGAAGTGCAAGAGAAAAATTTGTGTTTTTTTGCCCCGCCGGGCATCCGTCTTGCTAGCCCCCAACCGCGATGGGACGCTGGCTCGGAATCGACTACGGGACTCGCCGAATCGGCCTGGCGTTGAGCGATTACGGCGGGAGGATCGCGTCGCCGGCGGCGACCATCGCCGCCTTTGGGGGGCCCTCTGCGGATGCCCGGGCGATCCTCAAATGGGCTCACGATAACGAGGCCCGCGGAATCGTGGTCGGGTTGCCGCTGAATATGGATGGCTCCGAGGGAGCGCAAGCCAAGCTATGCAAAGAACTTGCGAACCATCTGCGTAGCGGCGGCGGTCTCCCGGTCGAGGTGTGGGACGAGCGGCTCACCTCCTTTCAGGCCGAGCAGATGATGGCCGCCACGAGGGTAAAGCGCGGGCGGCGTCGGCGCCTCCAGGACGCCCTGGCGGCCCAGGTAATCCTCCAGTCTTTCCTGGACGCCCGGTGCGAGAAGCCTCCCACTCCTGAGCCACCCCGCGGGGATTGATATCACCACCCCGGGCTCCCAAGCTGGCCATCGCAGCGCTCGTCGTGCGCTGGCATGGCCGCCGAGAGCGGCGGCCCGCCGGCGACCATGAGCATAGCGGGAACCAACGGCCACAAGAGCTGCCCGGTCAGTGTGCTTAGCGGCCAGGGCGAATGCCGAAGGAGGGACTCGAACCCTCACCCTGTTGCCAGGACGGGATTTTGAATCCCGCGCGTCTGCCAATTCCGCCACTTCGGCACCTGTAAACCCCGTAGCCGCAACTACTTACGCTCTCTACTGCCCCGCCGGGGGCCTTGGTGCGCCGTTGGTGCGCCTTTTCCGCTTGACAACCCCGGCCGGCACCGTAGAATACCCGCTGCGGCGGCCCGTCGCCTCGCCTCGGGGACGTGGGATGTTGGGGTAGTTGCTGACGATCTTCAAGCCGCCCGCGAAGACGCTCGACGGCGCAAGAAAGCTCATCGGCGGAAAACTGCTGGAGGAGCGGGATGAGTTCGCTGAGGGCCTGGGCTTTTTGGAACGTGCAGTACGGGATGACTTTCGCGTCCGTGCTCATGGTCGTTCCCCTGTGCCTTCAGGGGCCTCCTGCGCCAACACCCACGCTGGCAGTATAACCGATGTGCCGGCTCCGGGCAATGACAATCGCGGCCGGTGGGAACGCAGCCCAGCGGAGGACCGACGATGATTAGCCCCCGACCTGCCGCCGCAATTCTGTCCTGCCTGTTCTTGTGCGCCGGGATCGCACTGGGCGACAACGGTAAACCCGCGACGATCGGGCAGATCCGGCGGGCGATGCAGGCATTTCACAACACGCTCACCTTCCCATGTGCAAGATGCAGCGGAACCGGGAGCGTGACGGTGACGCGAACGCGGAAGACCAAGGCCGGGCGAGGATTCTCGAAGCTCCAGGGGTACGAAACGCGAATCACCTGTCCGCGATGTCAAGGGCGCCACCCGCTGCCATTCAAGGCGATCCCCCGGGCCGCTGAGCAAAAACTCCGAGCGATTCCCGGCCTGGTCGGTGTTCAACAGTCTGTGCTGAGCGTCCAGCACGCCCTAGAGCGGTACGCCGACCTGTTACACCTCGTCTCCCGTGGCCCCGATCGGCTGCCGGAAAAGATGCGAAATGACCTCACGCGACTTCACCCGCTGGCGCTGTCCCGGTTTCGGCAGTGTGGGGGAGCCCTCGACGTGCTTCGGGCTCACCTAGCCACACACGCAACGGACCGGGGCGTAGGCGGCGCCATATGGCTCGCTGCCGACGTGGTTGGCTTCTTCGAGCAGGACGGGCAGGAATATGCCGTGCTCCGGGGGCTGGAGAATCAGTACACGGTGGAAATAATCGGGACTGTCGGGAGCACCTTGGTCACGTCTGGGAAGCCAAGTAAAGGCCGATGGTGCATCAAGGTACCAGGTGGCACGAACTGGGTGGAACAGACGCGCTTACTCTTAATCGGCCGAGCTGGGCGGGCCGTGCAACCCGAGGGGCGTGGGCCTCGGAGAGTTCTCGTCTCGGATGCCTTTTTCTTTTGACGAGGCATAGGAGACACGGTGCGCCGTAGGGACGCCTTAAAACGCGTTCTCAGGCTGTCTGGCGGCTTTTCCGGGCTCCCCTGGGGGTGGTTCTGGGGCGCCGTATTCAGATTTTGAATCCCGCGCGTCTGCCAATTCCGCCACTTCGGCAACATGAAATCATCATAGCTCTCGCAGCGACAGGCAACAATCGGCATGGGCGGCCCGGGCTCACCGGAGCCGGCCTGCGCGCAAAAAACTCACGGCCCGACAGTCTCCGACGTGAAGCCCCACTTTTCCTCGAGGCGCTTGGGCGGTTCTCCCTCTTCGGCGCTTTTGACCGTGGCTTCTTCGCCCATGCCTTCCTCACGAGGCTGCTCACGCATCAGGAAGTAGGCGGCCACGCCCCCCACCACAATTACCAACAGCAGCAGTACCTTCACCAGCTTGGCCATGCTCAGCCCCTTGCGCTGCCTAGCATCCGGCTCGGGCCGGAACGCCTAGACATCCAGGTTCTTGACGTGAATCGCATTCTGCTCGATGAAGTCGCGGCGGCGCTCGACGTTCTCGCCCATCAGGATGCTAAAGATGACGCCCGCCTCGACAGCGTCGATGCCGGCTTGCTCGGGGTCACTCTCGGTCTCACCGACGATGATCTTGCGCAGCACCCGGTTTTTCGGGTCCATCGTCGTCTCCCAGAGCTCTTCCTTGTTCATCTCGCCCAGGCCCTTGAAGCGTTTCACACTCCAGCCGCGGGCACCGATGCCACGGATCCCAACCGCGAGTTCCGCCAGGTTGACCAACTCCAGCCGCCCGCCAGGGGCGTTGTCGAGCACGAACACCGCCGGCGTTAGCTCCCCGGTCACCTGCTCCTCGCGCTGCAAGAAGAGGTCTTCCACCTCGCAGCGGTAGTCGGCCAGCCTGGTGAAGCAGCGTTCCAGCGGGGGCACCTCGGTCAGCTCGTGCTTGACTACCGCGGCGTCCTCCTTGACGCGCTCCTTACGGTAGGCCGCGAACTCCTCCTCCGTGTAGAAGTAACGCTCGCTGCCGTCGCTCTGGGCTCGGATCACCGGGAGTCGGCCGCGATCATAACGCTGCTCGACGAAGTCGTGGAAGAGAATCCCCCGCCGAGCGAGGATGTGGGCGTGCCGCTCGATCTCCTCGATCAGACGCAGCAGTCCGGCCAGCTCCGCCCCTTTGACGAACTCCGCCTGGGCGCCCGATCGGCGGAACTCCAACACCGTTCCCTGCAGCCCGAGCTGGGTCAAGCGGGCGTTGAGGGCCGCGTCGTCCAGCACGTACTCAGAGGTCTTGCCCTTCTGAAGTTGGTACAACGGCGGCTGAGCGATGTAGACCACGCCGTTTTCGATCAGTGGCCGCAGGTGGCGGAAAAAGAACGTCAACAGCAGCGTGCGGATGTGCGAGCCGTCCACGTCCGCGTCGGTCATCAAGATCACACGACCATAACGCAGTTTAGAAATGTCGAAGTCTTCCGACCCGATCCCGGTGCCGAGCGCCTTGATGATCTCCAGGATCTCGTCGTGGCCGAGCACCTTGTGCAGCCGGGCCTTCTCGACATTCAGAATCTTGCCGCGGATCGGGAGAATGGCCTGCGTATGCGCGTCGCGGTAGCCCTTGGCCGAGCCAGCCGCCGAGTCCCCCTCGACGATGAACAGCTCAGTCGAGGCCACATCGTGACTAGAGCAATCCACCAGCTTGCGTGAAAGCCCCGCGCCGGACATGGCGGACTTGCGCGCCGTCTCACGGGCTTTGCGGGCCGCCTCACGAGCCAGCGCGGCCTGAATCGCCTTACCCACGATCCGCTTGGCCTCAGGCGGATGCTCCTCGAAGTAGTTGCCGAGCAGCTCATTGAGCGTGGTTTCGACAAAGGTGCCGACCTCGCTGTTGCCGAGCTTGGTCTTGGTCTGGCCCTCGAACTGCGGCTCGGGGACCATGACCGAGATGATTGCGGTCAGCCCCTCGCGGATATCGTCGCCCTGGGGCGTGGAGTCGTTCGGCTTGACGAGGTTGACCTTGCGGGCGTAGCTATTGACCGCCCGGGTCAGGGCACTGCGGAACGCGGACAGGTGTGTGCCGCCCTCGACCGTATTGATATTGTTCGCGAACGAAAGCGTTGTTTCGCTATAGCCATCGGTGTACTGAAAGGCCAGCTCGCAAATCAGCCGCTGGCGGGGATCCTCGCGTTTAAAGTGTACCGGCGCGTGCTGGGCCTGCTTGCCTTCGTTCAAGTGCTCCACGAACTGGCGGATGCCGTGCTCGAAGCAGAAGGTCTCGGCCTTGCCGTCGCGCTCGTCGCTGATTGAGATCATCAGGCCGGAGTTGAGGTAGGCCAGCTCGCGTAGACGGTTGGCAAGGATTTCATAGTGGAAGTTGGCAGTCTCGAAGATATCGGCGTCTGGTTTGAAATCCACGCGCGTGCCGGTTCGGCGCGTTCGGCCGATGGCTTCCAGCGGGCGAGCGGTCTTACCGCGCTCGAAGCGGATCGCCCATAATTGTCCGTCACGCTGGGTCTGGACCTCGAGCCACTCGGACAACGCGTTCACCACGCTGACGCCCACGCCGTGCAGGCCGCCGGAGACCTTGTAGGAATCCCGGTCGAACTTGGCGCCTGCGCCAAGGCGGGTCAGGCAAAGTTCGACGGCGGACAGCCCGTACTCCTCCTTGATCCCGACCGGAAAGCCGCGCCCGTCGTCTTCAACGCCGACGCTGCCGTCCGCCTTGATCACGACGGCGATGTTCCGGCAGGCGCCCGCCATGGCCTCGTCAATGGCGTTATCCACGACCTCGTAGACGAGATGGTGCAGGCCCCGCAACGACAGGTCCCCGATGTACATAGCGGGGCGCTTACGAACGTGCTCGGTCCCTTCCAGGACCTGCACCTTGGTCTCGTCGTACACCGACAGTTCGTGGTCGTCAGCCATAGTCTCACTGGACCCGCTCATCAGTTTGCCAGTTTAGTGGCGTGCCTCGCCGCGGCCCGGCCGCCATCGCCGGCTGCGACAAAGCGCAGGCCAGACGTCCCCGGAGCTAACTCTGCCAACTGCCGCCCCAGGCGGCCCGCCCGCCGGCGGAGCTCCTCGCAGCGTCCCGCGCCGCGCACCGCCACCACGACGACACCCCGCTCGACAGATTCCACTTGCGTCAGCATGAGCCACTCGGGGTCGGCAATTTCCTCCCAGGCGTCCTGCGCCCGCCGGCGGCGATGCAACGCCCGCGCTGCCTGCTCAATTACCGCCGGTACCACCGGCTGCAGGCTCTCCGGGCTCCACCCGGCCCCACGCCCGTTCTGCAGCGTCCGCTGGTATTGCGCCTCGCCCACCCGAGCACTCCATTCGCCACTAAGCTACGACCCGAGCGAAACCGGCATGATGACATAGAGGAAGTCGCCCTTCTCACCCCCGGTCAGCACGCCTGGCCGGAAGCTCTCCTGCATCTCGAAGAAGACCTCATCGAACGGCACCACCTTCAGGGCGTCGTTGAGGAAGGCCGGGTTAAAGCCGATCTCGACCGGCTCGCCCTCATAGCTGATCGGCATCTCCACGCGCGCATCGCCCTGCTCGGGAGACTGGGAGGTAATCTCCAAGCGCTGCTCACCAAACGACAGGCGCACTGCCCGTGAGTCCTCGGTAGTCAGCAGGGCGGCCCGGCGTACAGCTGCGTGGAATTCGGCCCGGTCGAGCCGTGCGCGCTTGTTGGCTCCCTTGGGAATGACGTCATCATACTTCGGGAAGTGGCCCTCGACCAGGACGCTCGACAGCAGGCGCTCACCACTGCGCAGGAGCAGTTGGTTAGGCATGACCTTCACCTGCACAGTCCAGTCGCTTCCGTCACGCGGCGGCATGAACACGCGGTCGAATACACCGAGTGCCTTGGTGGGCACGATCGCCTCGAAGTCCTCGCCCTCCGTCTGCTCCAGCGCACCCCCAGCACGCGCCAGCCGCCGACCGTCCGTCGCCACCATGTATAACCGCTTGGCCTGCTTCTCCCAGAGAACGCCATTGATGGCGTAGCGGCTAGTCTCACGTGCGGCGGCGTAAAGAGTTAGCTCGATCATGCGGCGCAGCTCATTGCCATCGACCACGAAGTTGGCTTCGCCCTCGAAGCTGGGCAGCGGGGGAAAGTCGGCCGCTGGCGCGACAAAGATCCTGAACTCGCTGCCCTCGCCACGAATCACGCAATACTTTTCATCAGCCTCGAGCGACACCTCAACATCGGTCAGCTCGCGCACGATGGCCAAGAGGCGTTCGGCCGCCAGCAGCGTCTGCCCCGGCTCGGCTACCGATACCCCAGGCACCCTAAGGCGCAGGGCCGCCTCCCCATCAGTGGCACCCAGCTCAAGACTATCCTGCTCCGCACTCAGCCTCACACACCTCAGAATCTCCTTCGTCGTACGCCCCCCGGTAAGTGTGACCACAGCACTGAGCGCTTCCTGAAACTCCTGTCTCGGCAGTATCGCTTTCATGACCTCATAGTCCGCTACCCGCCTCAGATACGTCACGCGTGCCGCCCGGCAGCGTCCAACCGCGCCGGCAGCTACCTTTTTACCCTGCCGCGGCAACTCTCGCCAGTCATATAACTCCCCCGCGACAGGCTGAATCCAGCCCTAGCCGGTCCCGAACTCCGCCCAGCCCTATTCTCCCGCTCCGCCTCCCGCACCAGGGGCATTGGTATTCCCCCGGACTGCCGGGCTACTGCTGCTAGTACCTAAATCCTTAAATCCTCATCATCTTAAGCCCTGTCGGTTCTGTTTGCTGTGGAGTCGGAGCTGCTGTAAGTGGTGGCAGCCGCAGGGGCAACGGTTTGGGCATGGTTGTCAGGGACCCGGGTTGGCAAATGGCGCCGAGTGGGGCCGTCGACAGTTGAGCGCCGGGCGGCGAACGGCGGGCAAGCCAGGGGCCTGGGAAGCTGCGGAGGGTTAGCGTAAGGGCATCAAGCTGTCAAGGGCGCGCCAATAACTCGCGCGTCAGGCGTGATAGGGTCTCTGCAGTAGCTTTATTGCGTTGTCGCTCAAGGTTGATTACGCGCTCGGCGTAGAGGACGGTGGAATGGTCGCGGCCGCCAAAGTGGCCCCCAATCTCTTCGAGGCTGAGTGGGGTGAGCTTGCGGGCAAGGTACATGCCAACTTGGCGTGGATAAGCGACCGATCGGGAGCGTTTGCGGCTCAGCAGCTCGGAGAGGCGAATGCCGAAGTGCTGGCAGATGGCATGGAGAATGTCGCTGATCTGGAGCAGGCGGGCAGGACGGGGCTCGAAGCCGTCGAGTGCCTCGCGGGCGGTTTCCAGCGTCATCGGCTTCCCGTCAATGTGGGTCTCGGAGATCAGCTTCGTCAGGGCGCCTTCGAGCAAGCGGATGTTGGACTCGACGCGCTCGGCGATAAAATCGAGTACGTCGTCAGGGACCTCGCAGCCACGCAGGCGTGCTTTCTTTTGGAGGATGGCGTGCCGGGTCTCACGGTTAGGTGGGTCGATTTGAGCAACTAGGCCCCAACTGAAGCGGCTCACCAGGCGATCCTCGAGAGTGGGGATCTCGGAGGGCGGGGAATCAGCCGAGAGAACGAGCTGACGGCGGCTTTGATAGAGTACGTTGAACGTGTGGAAGAGTTCCTCCTGACTCGACTCCCGGTTAGCGAGGAACTGGACGTCGTCGATGACTAGCAGATCGGCTTGGCGGGCGGCGTTGCGGAACTGCTGTAGCCGGCCGGTCTCAATCGCGCGGACGAAGTCGTTGATGAAAGTTTCACAAGAGACGTAGATGACAGTGAGGGGCGGGTCGGCCTGAAGAAGCTCAACACAAATCGCTTGGAGCAAGTGGGTCTTGCCCAGCCCGGTTGGCCCGTGAATAAACAAGGGATTGTACAGGGTGCCCGGCTGCGCGCAGACGGCGCGGCAGGCCGCATGAGCTAGGCGGTTCGACGGGCCTACCACGAATTGCTCGAACGTGTAGTCCGGGCTAAGGGGCATTTCGCTCAGCCCACCTAGGGGCTCGGGGAGGGCGCCGAGCTGGGTGTCCTCGACTGGGGAGACAAAATGCACTGATACCAGGCGCCCGGTGAGGCTCATGGCTGCTTGGATAAATGGCTGCGTGCAGTGGTTGCGCAGATAGCGCACCTGCGTCGTTTGCGGAGTTCGAACCTGGAGTTCCCCACCCTTGAACTGCCCGGGCACTAACTCTTTAAACCATGATCGGTAGAGGTCCGGGTATTCGGCCCGCACCGCTTGTAATAGCTTGTCCCAGCGCAGTGTTTCCTCTGGCGGCATCGACCTCTCGGCGCATCCGCGCACAACCACTTGGGCCTTAACGGCGCGCGGGCTTAGCAGTCCGGTGCAAAACCCCTCGGACGCGCAAGTCCCGTAGCGTCGGACCTCCGAGTCCGACGTTTCGACGCCATGAACACGGGCGCGCCGGACTCGGAGGTCCGGCGCTACAGTTTTGCACCGGACTGTTAG
>Ga0114919_10001437_pt1 | contig 19071 bp, 25 predicted proteins | sample BlataG_FD_88682 | JGI IMG/M metagenome (GOLD analysis project Ga0114919, IMG submission 88682) | Deep subsurface microbial communities from Black Sea to uncover new lineages of life (NeLLi) - Black_00105 metaG | ecosystem: Environmental > Aquatic > Marine > Oceanic > Sediment | place: Atlantic... | reverse complement strand
TTCGAGCTTTTAATCCAAACCCTTCTTGCCTCTATCTTTTTTTTTTTTTTTTCCCCCCCCCCTCTTCCCCCTACTGCTTCATTTTCAACCGCTCCAACTCTTCTTGCAATGCAGCTATCATCTGATCCTTCTCCTCAACTTGCCTCTGTAACGACATCACTGCATCCATCACATCTATAACAGCTGATTCCCCTGGACTTAGCGCACCACTCCCACTTCTTCCTCCAACCAACGTAGGGCTCGTCAATGACGAGGGTGATGCCACCATCTCCCCTCCACCACTACCACTAGGCCCCATTCCATCATCAACATTGGTCAGCCCCATATATTTATAAGGAATAGAGAAACACACACAAGGTGCCTTTTCTATCAACGTACCAGATACAGACCCTCCACTGAAAGTCTTCCTCAACAGTCCCTCCGTATGAGTTCCAATCACCAGAAGCTGAATGCACTCTTGTTCACAAAAGGCGGGGAGAGCAACCTTGGGATCTCCTCTCAGAGTGACATTAAGGTGGATGTTGGGAAACCCTTCTAGTTCAGCAGCTCCGAATTCTATTGAGTTATCCTCTGTTACTTCTCTTTCCAGCTGTTTCTGCAGCGTCATTGTACGGACAATCTTCTTGGTCTGGCTGACGACTGAATGCCCTTGTTTGGGGAAGGTATGTACCAGGTATATCTCGTCTGTAGGTTGTAATAGTAGCTTTCTAGCTGCATTTATCAAAGCTCTACCTATTGTGAAGTTGTTGGGGTAAGCAATGGCTATTTTTCTGACGGTAGGGGCTGATGTCGGGCGGATGGGGGATAGATCTCTGTGCCTATCTTCTTTAGATATGGTTTGAACAAGCCTAAAGCCAGCTGTGCCTCTGACTGCTTCTGGTCTGATGATGACAAATGGGGAGCTAATGTTCTGTCTGACAAAGTCTCCTACTGATTGCCAGGTGTTGAGGAGGCCCCTGGATCTAAACTCGTCACAGACAACGACGACATCGATGGACGAGTTTCGGACGAAACGACCGAGAGAGGATTTGAAGCTGCCTTCGAGTTGGACGACTATGTGTGGGTACCTTTCCATTGCAGTGTCAAAGTCCTGGATGAGAGGACCACCGCGTTTCCATACTCCTTCCTCTTCCTCCTTCCTTGATTTTCTCACGATGAAAAGCCTGTCCTCATTGTCGAGAGTGGCACGGCCATCGACACCGTGGTGACGTCGAAGGAAATTGTGTTTGAGCCATGTCCAAGTGAGTGTTGCATAGCTCCAGTGGTCTATGATAAGAGCAATGTTTCTACTGCCTAGATTGCTGTATTTGGCCCCTGATGGCATTGATTGCAGTTGGTTGGCATACGGAGAAACGAGTTTATTATCCATTATGATGTGTTAAATTTGATCATAGTCTGTCGTTGGAGGGTACAAAACTGAAATTATGCTCAGCAAGCTGGTAATTCAGCAACTTTTGAAGACAAAGGAAAAACTTGGGGGAATACAAAAATTGAAAGTATGGGCATCGATTCCACTATTTCTTCATTTCATCAATTATTTACACTTGAAATATACCTCAGTCATATGAATTAGTGAAGGGTTTGCAGTGCAGTCACAGTGAAGAAGCATAAATATGCCATCCAAAGATCGCAAAAAAATAAAGAAAATCCCGACACACCTCATCATAGGCGCACCCGGGTCTGGAAAAAGCACAATTCTCACATATTTAGCATCCCTCAAACCATACAACGAGAACTGGGCAGTGCTAATCAACAGTGGAGCCGCTCTCAAATCTGACCTCATCGACATCGACGTCGTCAAACTCGCCTCTTGCGTCTGCTGTTCAGCCGCCAACATCACTGAAGCCAGCATTGCCCAATTGATCCGACGCTCCAAACCTGACCGACTCATCATAGAAAGCTCCCATCCACCAAGATCACTTGTAGACCTACTCACAGCCCCAAACTTAGCCCCTGCCATCTCTCTCCAGCCCATTGTCTGCACCGTCTCTCTCTCCCTCTTCATCAAGGATCCAAATGCGCAATTACAAGACCAAAATGAACCCTTTTGGGAACAAATATCCATATGCAATTCTTTAATAGGTACCCATGCTGACTCAGCGACAGCAACATTATCATCATCATCGTCCCCAGAAGCAGCAGTAGTAGAGGGATTCAAGAGGTGGGCAGACTCTTGGGTTGCTATGATTACCGGTAGCAAGAAGAGTACAGTGGTGGTGAGTAATGGTGTTAGTGGTAGGATAAATGACGCTGAAAAAGTGTTTGGGTTGGGAAGAAGAAAACTTGTCAATAATATTAATAATAAAAGTAGTAATAAAGGTGATGGTAGAGATAAGGGTGTTGCATTATTATTTGAAGATGTCGACTGGGAGGAGGAATTTAGGAAGAATGCATTATCATGATGATAAAGTTATCTGTGTGAACCCATGGTTAAAATACCTGTATGAATAGTTTGTGTTTATGACCAAGTCTGTTTGAATTTGTAACTGAATTTAATGCGTTGGATCCTTACAAAGGAAGGCAATGGATCATCAGAAGGGCAATTTTAGGGTCACCCCTTCAACTTGTAGTTGCTAAACAGAAATATAAGGTAGAAGAGTTGACAGGTAGTCCCGCCACTCAAAGACTTGCCGAGTATGTTTCTTGGCAATTTTCTAAATTCTTACTTTAATTTTAGATTTGATGGTGTTAAAGATGGCGACGTCATTAATATTATGAAATCATAACAAGGCTTATTATTAGATGATTTTGGGTGTGCCTATTGTTTGTGGTAAAACACCAGCCTTGTAATATAATATAAACAAGTGCTTCCCCTACTAACTTTTATCGAAACCAAACTTACAGACCTTGAATAGCCAGGAAACTTCCATCCTCTCTATTTCTGAATACTTCCAGTTCCTTTGTAACTGAATCTAGATTAATAGGGCCATACAAGTGAGGAAAGAGAGGTACATCCTTCTCTTCATCTCCCAGCTTTTCAAATGTTTCCCTATCCCCGACTGGAGCAGCAGCTTCAAAAACAACTTTAGAAGACAGTTTTGCAGGGTCTAGTTGTAAACAAAGCCAGTGTTTTGAGAGGTCGGTGGATCTATAAAAGTGGTTTGCTACTGTTAAGAGTAAGGAGGCATCTTCTGTGAGATGGGTGAAGCCATCTGGAGTGTTTGTAGAAGGAAGAGTGGGGTCCGTGGCAGACGGTTGGGAAGAATGTTGGGGATATTAGAAGGGGTAATGTTTGGAAATATGCTTTGATCGGAGCGCGAAGACTATTGTACACTGCCAGTTGCCTGTTTCTGAGGCGATAAGTGCGCCAGGATACATAACAAATCAGATCACTTGCCTTGATCATAAGTTGCAGGAAAGTATGGCTCCTGCTCTGTCTTGCAGGCTTCCCAGGTCTCACCTGGTACGAGATGATATAATGGCTTCATAATTCTAGCGAGTAAATGTCGCTATTCACCCAATTTCCATTCTTTTTGAAATGATTTGAAGGAGACCCTATGCACCTTGTATTCGAGTTTGTGGGCTGGAATCCGCATATTGTATATTTTTAAGTGTTGCATTATGAAGTTAATATTACGATGCACGTATAAAAGGATGAAAATATCATTTTACACGCACAAAAGTCTGAATCGGCTATTCCCCAGATCACATAATCTACCACCAATCCACCATAAAAAGCACACGGTTAGCGCCTTTAACGACGATGTAAGCCTTGCATTGCTTCAATTCACCCCACCACTAAATTGTTGCACACCATATCACTAACAATCCACCACCTCCCTCCACAGAGCGAAGACGTCCCTTCCATCGAATTCCCACCGCTCTCCACCCCTCAACAACTCGACCAAGAACAACAATGGGTCAGCAACATGGTCCGTCTCTGGCTCAATGAAGAATGGACACCACTATACATACACAAAGACCTAGGGGACGCAGCAGGGAAAGCGTATAAATCTCAAAGACTCGCTGGATGCAACGAAGCAGGTGATGTCTTGTTGGGCCTATCATCAGACCTCCTTGCCTTTAATTATAGAGACACATTTGTCAATGGATTTGAAGTGGCTAATAAAGTTATAGAATTATTAATGCTGAGGCAAGGATGTGATGTGTGTTGTACTTCAGAGTCTGATAGGAATGCTATAGATAGATACGAGAACATGTTGCAAGAAGAACAAGAAAGAGAGGGAAAAGGAGAAGGGGGGAAATGACTGAATTTTTGTTGTCAAATAGCACACACATTTACAGCTATATTATTACTAATACTACTATATTTAATATACTGTTATACATTTATATCACTCAAGCAATTAATTGTTTCTTCCACATTACCTCCATGCCTGGCCAGAGCTCCAACCACCAACTCCCTCCCGTGTGCCTCCATGACAGATCTAACACTTTTATACTTCTCTGCCATTGTCAGTATCGACTGCCTATCTAGGGATTGATTTAGTTTTTGACAGAGAGAGATGCCTATTTTGAGCTCCTCTTCTGTGCAGCCAGAGTGGTGGACAGTGGAGAGGAGGTGGGAGAAGAGAGGGTCTATTGTTGTTGTTGTTGCGTTGGTGGGGAGAGGTGATGGGTGGCCATTTTGGGGTTGGTTTAATTCTTCAAGTATTCTATGCTCTAGGTCAAAGTCTACAGAGAGGTATGTGCTGGGTGGGGCTTCTCCCTGAGGAGGGGCTGGAGGGCCTGGGATGGGAGGGGAGATGCGATATTTTGCGTTGATTTGGACGGAGACGTCGACGTTGGTATGATGACCGGAGAAGGAGCCGGAGTTATTGCCTGGTGCGAGGGCGGTGGTAGGGTAGTTGGAAGTGCTTGGTATATTCGATGATGCGTCTAATCCCCACATTTGGTCTCCTATTTTGGGATACATATTTCAATTCAATTATGAATTCTTCTCAATTAAACACTCTTTCTTTGATAGATAATGGCTCTGTGTTGATTCTATTGACTGTATGCTATCGCACATGTGCAATCTTGGTGCACATCTCAAAGAATGCTGGTATTTAGAGTTCCAACTCCATTTCCACCATCCCCCGTCCCTCTCTTAGCAGGTCCTGCCATTTGACTTCCGTTGTTGGACGCTCAGCAGGAAGCTGAGAAGAAGTCCTTATTGTACCCATAAATCCCTTCTAGTCGATATAGGCATAAGAAATTACATTAAATACTTTATCATGTACATAGAACATAATGAAGGCAGCAAAATTTATAACTGGTACTAGCCATATCTGTCTTCGGACTTCTCCAACCCCCGCTATCGGGGGACCCTTTGGCACACGAGCTCAGCAAAACAACCACAAAAACCACCCCCACTCCAACCCGTCATCCTCCTCTATGCATAAGTCACCACCAGCACCAGCACCGCCACCAAGAATAAGAAGAACAAGAAATAAAGCCCTCCCATTCATATATGAAAGAAGACGAGGCCAATACGACGGTCTCCATAAACCATTAGGGCTCATTGCCAGCTCTGCTCTCACTTTCTACACGGCAGTCCAACTATCAACAACAACTGGAATCCAAGAACAATACAACCCTGCATCTATAGGAGCAGCATTAGGTGGAACATTCACCCTACTCAATCTATACAGCCTCTTCTTTTTGTGGCGAACTCCACCCAGGCCACTCAATGTCGTAATCACGGGGGGAAGCAGGGGGGTGGGCAAAGCTCTGGCGAGGGAGCATCTATTGGTGTACAAGGATAATGTGATAATTACTGGAAGAGATAAGAAAGCTGTTGAAAGAGCTGTATCAGAACTCCAAGATGAAATATCAGAACAATTTCCAGAATCGTCATCATCTAGAGGAAACAACAGCCCTTCTTCTTCTCCTCGTCCGAGAGTTGTTGGCCTGTCCCAGCTAGACATCTGCAATCCCTCTGATGTCCTCACTCTTGTCAACCAATCCCGTGAATTGTACAATGATGTTATAGATGTGTGGATCAACAATGCAGGAGTATCTGGAGGATACAAGATGTTTGCTGAGCAAACTCCTGAGCAACTGGAGAGTGTGGTCAAGACTAACTTGATTGGACCCATGCTTTGTACCCATGCCTTGATGACAACAGCTAGTAATGATGTTAAGAGCCATGGTGATGGTGAAAATAGTAACCATAATCATCATCATCATCATAAGGTACATGTATTCAATATGGATGGAGCAGGAGTAGATGGCCTTGCTACTCCTAATTATGCAGCATATGGCTCCACCAAGGCAGGGCTGGGTCAACTCTTTAAAACACTCACTCGAGAGTTCAACCAACATCGTCATCATCATATCGGTAGTGATAATAGTTATGAAGCCAATGGTACCAAGGTACTTTTATCAATGTTAAGTCCAGGCATGGTCCTTACAGATCTATTGCTACAAGGCGCAACCCCTTCCTTGTTATCATTGGTCTTCAACACCCTCTGTGAACAACCGGAGACGGTGGCAGCCTTCCTCGTTCCCAGGGTCAGATCTGTAGTCGCCCAAGGCCAAGGAGGTGCTTATATCAGGTATCTGACCCCACTAAGAGTGGTAGCAAAGCTTTCAATGGCTGGATTCAATAGGAATAGATTCTTTGATGGAGATGGTAATACTTTGTATCCAGGGGAGAAGGAGAGGCTGAGGAGGGATGCTCTGCAGATGGAGAGGAAGGCGAAGAGGGCAGCAAAAAGGAGTAGTGGATTGGCAGTTGCATATGCATTGAGTATAGCAGCAGGATATTTGATATTTGTGACTGATGCTTTGGCTGTTCATATGGGTAGATAGGTAAGAGAGGAGGGGGTGGGGTGGGGTGGGGTGGGGTGTGGTGGGTATCTATAACAAGTTGTGTGTGTGTGTGACATTCTTCTCACGTGAAATAATATATGATAAAGTTAGCTAGTCATATTTGAATATGAGTTTCTTTTCCCAGTTTGTTTCCTAATGTAAAAGGTAGTGGCAATTTTATTGAACTCTACGTACCTAGCTTGGCTGTAATGCCAAGCTGGGTCATCACACTGTTGGTGAAAGGGGGGAGGTGGGGTGAGTGTCGGGGGGAAGACGGTCGGGAAATTTTTAAAACGGAATTAATCTGGTTAAATTAAGATGGTTTACCTCGTGTAATCTTCCTACTAAGCAATCGGAGAGCCCTAGACTGCAAACAGTGTCTGTAGCACTAGGGAGAAGAGAGACAACTCTCAATTTATGAGACATATTTTTTATGGATGTTTGGTGAGTATTACCAACGAAACCCTTTTATTTTCAAACTTAATTATGATCTAGTGCTTGTCTAATAATTAAAAATTCCAAGTTATGATGCATTTGCGTGGTGAATGCAGGAAAACATACTCCATCAATCAAGGCCCTGTTCCATGGACCAAGCGATGGCCCAGGCCTGGATGACCATCGCTACTCCAGTAGGGAGCTTCCATCTGTTTTCAAGCTTAAAAACAGTGATGTTGGCTTGAAACAGAGAAACATACAAAAAAATCAATATAATAATGCAATATCTTCTGAAGTAGTTGAAGCGAAACACTCAATTTTCAGAGGGCTAAAGTCACATCGCATGCATCTTTCTGTGTGAGATTGCTATATTTACCTCCAAGCGCATTCTCTCTTCTTTATACACGCACTGAATGATGCTAAACTATCGTATCAATCCTAGCACTACGATGCATTCCCAGTTGTCCACACTTATTCGCCCTCTGTGGCAGCTACAACGCTCAACCCAACCACAACACCGCCTCCGTAACATCGCCTCTTCCTCTGCCATCAACGACGCCAGTGCAACCGAGGCCCTTTCTCCTACCAAAGAAGAAGGCAAAGACAAGAAAAAACAACAACCAAAACAATCAAAAGGGGGTAAACAAAAACACCTCGACCTCAACAGCACTTCTTCAGAGGAAGACATCATGCAACTCAGGGTTGCCAAGGCTAATGACATCAGAGCAGCAGGACGCGAACCATATGCCTACTCCTTCAACCGTACCCATACTACGCAGCAGCTCCAGACAGACCATGCTTCACTCGAAGATGGAGTTGAAGACACTACCGTGATGGTTACCATCGCAGGAAGGGTCATGGCCAGGAGAGTCATGGGAAAACTCGCCTTTTGCCGCCTGGTTGATGCCACCGGCTCCATTCAGCTGTATGTAGAAAGAGCAACTTTGGATCAAGCTGGTGGAGAAGGAACATTTGCTGATTTTAAAAATCTGATAGATGTTGGAGATATAATAGGCGCTACTGGGTGGATGAAACGTACTGAAAAAGGGGAGCTTTCCGTTGTGACACAATCTTTGCAAGTACTGACAAAGAGTCTGAGACCATTACCTGATAAATGGCACGGTCTTGCAGATATAGAACAGCGATACAGAAGGAGGTATGTTGACATGCTGGTAACTCCAGGTGTGACTGACACCCTGAGGTCAAGATCCAAGGTGATGAGCACAATAAGACGTGAGCTTGATACCCTTGGCTTTGAAGAGGTAGAGACGCCAGTGTTGGAATCTTCAGCAGGGGGAGCAGATGCGCGTCCATTTTTGACCTACCACAATGCCCTAGGAAGGTCTTTCACTTTGAGGATAGCCACTGAGTTGCATTTGAAGAGGTTGGTAGTAGGTGGAATGGAGAAGGTGTATGAAATTGGCAGAATCTTCAGAAATGAAGGGATTTCCACACGACATAATCCGGAGTTTACTTCTATTGAGTTGTACCAAGCATATGCTGATTACAATGATATGATGGAGCTCACTGAGAAGCTCATTAGGGCCTGTGCACAAGCAGTGTGTGGCCAGAATATTGTCATGTATCAGGATATGGAAGTTGACTTTGGAAAGTCATTCAGACGTGCGACCATGCATGATCTCGTCAAGGAAGCTTCAGGTGTTGATTTTGAGCAATTTGATGGTACTGCTAGTAGTACTGGTTTGGATGCGGCAAAAGAAGCAGCAAAGAATGCTTTTTTAAGTGGTAACAACGCAACAACGATAACTAATACTAGTAATACTAGTGGTAGTAGTAGTGCAGGAGGAAGAGAAGGTAAAGGTAAAATACTGGCATCCATACAATCAGCACCTTCAGTTGGTCACGTGTTGAATCATCTGTTCGAAGCAATAGTAGAGCCAACACTACAACAGCCTACATTTGTACTGGACCACCCAGTTGAGATCTCCCCACTGGCGAAACCCCACCGCAGCAGACAAGGAGTAGTAGAGAGATTTGAGCTGTTCATCGCCGGTAGGGAGCTGGCGAATAGCTTCAGCGAACTGACCGACCCAGTGGATCAGAGGCAGAGGTTGGAAGCCCAAGTTGCAGCACATAAGGCTGCTGTTGAAGCTCAGGAAGCATCTAAGAATGGCAGTGGTGATAGTGATAGTAGTATAAAGAAACAACAAGGAAGTGGTAATGGTGATGACGATGATGTGTATGAGGTACAGTTGGATGAAGATTTCTTAATGGCCTTGGAATATGGGATGCCTCCTACTGGAGGAATGGGGCTGGGAATAGACAGATTAGTCATGTTGTTAACTGATTCTTCTAGTATCAGAGATGTCATTGCCTTCCCTTTGATGAAGTAAGGGTACTAGTTTTAGTTGTTGTTGTTGTGGTGGTGGTGGTGAAGTGTGTGTAAAGAAAAGTGATTGCTTACTATTGGTATTGCTTCGTCAACCAGAAAGAAGTCTAATAGTGTCGAAACATTAAGTTTTTGTATACCATTGTATTGTAATGTAATGTGTATATTTCTAATACACTTAGTAGCAGCAGATGTCTGCAACTTAAGCTTTCTAATCACCAAGGTACATATAAAGAGAGGATGTTGCTTTTTTACTGGTCCTCACAAAACACCTATCCTGCCTAGTACCTACTGCTACTGCTATTATGTCCAACACGGTCTCTGGGTATTAACCTCAATTCTGAGCCATGTTTCAAGAATACATTACCTGCCGTCTGCTGTGGATTAATGCCAACCCCATCATTGGTAATAATGGCGCTCGTTTGGGCTGGAACTTTGAATTCTTCTGCTGCAAACTTGAGAACGGCGGTGAACGGGGCTTGCTCGGGGACTGAGAAAACTCTGTATGGCAATTTAGGGTCGGATGTAAGTACTACTTTGAACGTGACCTTGGATGAACTTGCTGGTTGTGCCCTGTGATGGGGGGGAATGGGAAGGAGGTTGAAGTCAAAGTTTGGCGATTAAAATGTGATCAAGCACAAGTAAAGTTGTAATAAAGAGACCTACATTGTTTCCAACTACTTCATAACATGCGCATATGGTACAATGGTTTAACCCAATTATGGTTTTGTACACGCTGCTAAAATGATTCAAAAATCATTCCCAACGAACCGTTCACAAAATTGAGCTCCAAAATTTCAGCGTCGGCATCATGATGACCATAACGACGGAATTAGTGCACTTGCTGCAACGTTTTTTAATTGTTAGATACACAATGACTTTATTATCATGATATGACACGAGCAATTCGTAATATGGACAGACAGGGGGACATCACATCCGGTGATGAGGGGAGTTCTTTGCCATCTTTCTTGAGAGCATTTTCAAACCCAGTTATCGCCCCAGAAGTGTCTTCACGTCTGAAATTCTTGTTCACCAACGCATCTTCGCTCAGGTCAGTGCCTCTACATCCTCATTTCCGCCAGTACCACTGTTTTGTTTCCTCTTCAATTGCACAGAGAGTTTCACTTCTCTCAGATCGCTCCGCCACCATGGTACGCCCTTCTCCAACCCAACCCTCCCTCCCTCCCTCCCTCCACTTCTTCTTTCATACACAGATTTTGCGTGGCCAACCTCTCTAATAACCAATTGGCCCTCTCCTCAAATCTACTCCTCTCCGGACCCAACAATTACACCTTGTTATCAAAGAGATCCTCCGCCATCTCTTCTGTCATCTCTTCCAGAGCATCTGCCCTTTTGAAACACGAACCACACTTTTCTGACCTCAATTTACTGCACAGAACAGATGCTTGCACCTACTTCTTCCTTGTACCTCTGGAAAACTTGGGAGCATCTTCCTCTTCTCCATCATCAACATCGTCATCATCATTACCACGCCTACCCTCCAGTTCCACAGCAGCACCTCCTCCTCCATCATCCTCCTACACCACACCCACACCTCCAGGCCCAGTAGCAGTAGTGTTGCTAGGCTTCACAGATGCACCAGCCTTAAACCCCCAAGCCATATCCTCTCTCCTCCACCTAGCCACACAAATTTCCCAAGATAGACGACATTTCCAGGCACTTTCCAGCTACGTTCATGAAGTGAAATCCGCCATCAACCCTGATGATGGTCATCTCCCTGGATGGGGTCCTGGTGTTGATGATAGCTACCCTAGTGATTACTCGGATGGTAGATTAGAGCCTTTACAATATGAAGTGTTCAAATCTAGATCTTTTTTAACTTTAGAATTTGATAGAAATAATAATAATAGCAGTGGCAGTGATGATAGTGATGGTAGAAGAAGAAGACGGAGGAAAAGAAGGAGGAGGCATAGCCCTGATGATGATGAAAGTACAAGAAGACACCATCACGAGGAGAAGTTTCAGCAATGGTATAGACAAGAACTGATGGTACATGATCCAGTTGTGTTACGGTTACTCATATGGCTGATGACTGTACATCTTGCTTTGATATACCTCAGAATAACTACTACTGGTAATAGTAGGAGTAATGGTGAGTATATGGGAATGGAGATGTACAAATTGGTCTTAGTATGTTGCCCTCCAGCTCTGCTCCCTATTCTAGGAGTATTCCTTCATCATAGGTATCAATCTACATATTATGCTTGGTGTAGAGAGTGGTTGATGTCTGGGTTATATGCAATGTTTGCCTTCTATTACTACACCAACTCGACATTATTATTTCAACATGGAGTAGTTGGAGCTGAGCAGATGAATTGTAGTTGCAGTGATGAAAATACTAATAATAAAAGTGTGTGTTATTATAGTAGTGGTAGAATAGATGATACATGTAGGAGTGATGGCCCATTGGTAATGATAATGGTCACAGCAACAGTAGGGGCCACATGGCTGGTTTTTCTAACGCTGGTATTGAGAACTCGGATGAAGATTCAGGTCAATATACTTGTATTTGTACTGATGTATGGCTTACTGATGAGGAGGGATGAGTTTGTTGGGAAGGAGAAGCGGATAGAAATAGTAGTGAAAGCTTTAGTAGTATGTGTTCAGTTTGCATTGCCAGCTGGAGTTAGTTATATAGTAGAATATAAGAGTAGGTGGAGGTATTGCAAGACTCTGCAGGATGATTCAGCTGGTGGCGATGATAGCAGTGAGAGTAATGAAATGAGTCAGGATTGCCGAATGTAATTATGCAAGTTATATTATGTTATAAGTTATGTTAAGTACATATATAGAGGTATATGTGTGTGTGTGTGTGTGTGTGTGTGTGAGAGAGAGAGAGAGAGAGAGAGAGAGAGAGAGCATTTTTGATTTATGGTATCTGATCATTGCTACGAATAATTCTTTACTCGCTAGTTAAAAAGAAGAAGAAAGCAAGAATGGGTTCATACCGGATGAAACGGGGGTGGGGAGAAAAGAAGAATAAATGAATACATTATCGGTACATGCACACAGGAGGGAGACAGTCTCCTCAATCTTCCCTTATACTCTCTCTCTCTCTCTCTCTCTCTCTCTCTCACACACACACACACACACACACGCACACACAAACATGAACAGGGAGAATCCATCATCATTTTCTATTACTCACTGCTTCAAAATTTTGCCACCCTCAATATTGTCAAATAATTCTATAAATTGATATATACACACACTAGTAAACTAGTAGGAGTAGTAAGCAGAGAGTAGTTGGAGTCATCACTATATATGAACTAACCCTTCCTGGCCTGAGCTCTCAAATGCTGTTGCAGCCTGGCTCTCAGGGTATCTAATTTCTCCCCATTCCAGCCCACCTCCTTCCACCCATCACAACTCTGTCTTTGTGGGTTTCTCTCTCTTAGCACCACCAGTGCAAACTTAGATATAGCTCTGTATCTGTTGCCATTGTAGGTAATAGCGCCATCTTCCTCTATTACAGCACCGACTTCTGCATTACCAACAGCAAATCTATAAGAACCAGGCTTCATGAAGCCGACTTCAATTAATTCAGCAAAGCTGGGACGGCCTTTGACGTCGGATCGGGTACTGCTGGCTCTGATACGGTGAGCACTTGTACCTCCTCCAACACCACCTGCAGAGCCCATGCCACTACCTCCACCACCACCACCAGTACGACGTGCCTGAGCTTGAGTAGAAGATCTGTCTGCATTCTTTGCAGCATTGGCAGTTCTACGGTTGACTGTTGGTCTTCCCCTTCGCTGCGCACCATGGTTATGATGATTGTATGGATATTGATGGTGGGGTGGAGGAGAAACGTCTCTTCTTCCTACATGAGCTACTGGTGTTCTGGAACTTCTACGTGGTCCTCCTATACCACCGGTACCATTACCTCCTCCTCCTCCTCCTCCTCCTGAAGCCTTTCTTTGATGATGATGGCCACCATGAGTCATCATATCATCTTCCAATCTAATCAGCATAGCCTCCGCCTCTCCTTCGTCTCCATCATCATCAAATACTAGGAAATCCTCGTCCATGTGACGAGGTGGTCTTTGAGTGACCCTTCTTGAGCTTCTTTGTGAGGCTGGGTTTGCGTCTTGACGCTGTTGCTGCTGCATCTGCATCTGCTGCTGGTGGTGGTGGTGGTTTTGATGGCGGTGTGATGGTTGCCTGTGGTGATGATCTTGATACCCAGCTGCAGTATAATCTTCATCGTCATCTTCTCTTCCAAGGCCGTGATCATCTTCTTCCTCAGAATCAAGGTCTTGGGTGTACCTTTTATGATTAACAGCTGCAGCACGACGGAAGGAAGTGCTTACCACTGTTGTAGTAGCTACTCCACCACCACCAGCACCGCCAACATCGTTACCATGATCAAGGATATCACCATGAGCGGCTGCTGCAGTTGATGCGACTCCTCCTCCTTCAGGCGCTCTCTTGTTGGCTTGGGACAGACCAATGTCTTCAATCAGTCGGTGACGTTTCCTTCCATTCAACTGGTGATCCTCGTCTTCGCTATCTTCATCTTCACTGTCTTCCTCGTTGTTGTTACGATCACGGAAGATGCTATGTGAGTGGTGATGGTGATGGTGTTGATGATGATGCTGGTGGTGAGATGAAGATGCAGGTCTGGTGCTTCTGTCATACAAATTAGTGACGCTGCCTTTAGCTGATGCCAAGTGACCTGCAATTGCAGCTACTGGAACTGCTGCTGTTGCCGCTCCTGCAGTGGTGGTATCAACAACAACACCAGCACCGGGGCCAATAGTAGTAGTAATAGCAGCTACTGCTCCTAATGAGGGACTGATATTTGTTGCCATCATCATCATTGGAGGAGGAGGCACAGGAGGAGCTCCTTGCCTTAGGAGCAGCATCTGTTGTTGCTGTTGGAGAAGCAATTGTTGTTGTTGTTGTTGTTGCTGCTGCTGCTGCTGCTGCTGCTGTCGCTGTTGTTGTTGTTGAACCCATCCGTCACCTTGATGCAAGTCGACTAATTGAATCAGTCCAGCTGCTGGTGCTGCTGGTACTGGCACTGCTTGAGAACTAGGTGGTGGAGGTGGCATGGCTACCGTGCCTGGTGGGGAGGGAGACACCACCACACCGCCACCACCACTACCAATTGGAAGAGGAGGAGGATGACCCACAATGCCACTGCCTATGGGGGGAGTTGCTGCAGCAGCTCCTGCTGATGTAGCAGGCAATGCATGCATGAATGGGCCCATTACTACTTGTTGTTGTTGTTGCTGCTGCTGCTGCTGTTGTGCAGATACCATGGCTGCTGTAGAGGGGGTAGGCACACCTCCTGCTGATACTGCTGCCACCCCCGTTGATGTTGATGATGGGAGGGAGAGGATGTCCTCCAGGGTAGAACCAACAACGACAGGTCCCACTGCTGCTGCTGCTGCTGAAAGGGAGTGGACAGCAGATGGAAGGGGAGTTGTCAAAGTGGTGTGTGGGGGAAGTAATTCCTGTGGAGTGGCATCACTCCCACTAGAAGGAGAAGCAGTGTTGGGGTTTGTAGTAGTAGTGTGTGTTGTTGTTGTGGTAGTGGTGGTGTTGCTCACATTGCCTCCGGCAGTGAGAGCAGCGGTACCGTCGATGATCCGACAGGGGCTGTACACCTGTTGAGGAGGAGGAGAATCAGAGATGGATGGCACTACTTGTTTTTGGAATGGAAGGTGGGGTAGTGATGATGATGCGGCAGGATCAGTACCACCAACACCAGCGAGACAATTGGCGACAAACGAGTCGACTTGTGGAGATGGGTTTGGGACCAATGTCTGAGTGGGGTGTGTCACTTGTTTAGCTATACTTGGGAGAGCTGGCGTTGATAGTGAAGCTGAGTAGTAGTATGATCGTAGATCTTCGAGAGAGTTGTCCTTTGGGATAAGTAGGACGTTTGCTTCAGAGCTCATCTTTCACACAGCTAAGCCAAAGATTTGTTGATTGGTAGAATCCCTGTATAGAGGGGGCAGTTGTTGAACCCAGTTAGCTCTGTTCACGAGCAACGATCATCAATCGCCTAAGATCGGCTCAAAGATAAGAAATTGGGATGGGTCTGGTTTTGTCCCTATCTCTATTCCCCTCTATCTGCATGCCTTACGATTTTCCCTAGTTGGACACAACGGTCTACTTACCCTTCAAACGCGCATGTTACCCTTCACCTATGGTATGTAGATGTAATTTCAAGCTATCAAATGAGAAAAGGTCAATAGGATTGGAGTTTTTATGTCAATAGTGATTGTGCCGCCGGCTTGTGATTAAATCTTCCCTTATGGAGTGTAAAGCTACTATTGGCCACGATCCAGTATGTTAAACCTCATTTATTGGTGGGTTCTTATGTTTAACTGAGGCGTTAACGTGGCTACTTGCGTGCAACCAGGTTTTGGGGACACCACAAATCAGGGACAAACACCTCTTCGTCTTCTCCCTCTCTCCGAGCCAGGCAGGCTGGAGAGATGTGATGGACCCCTATATAGACTGATGCCTAATAAAGTGTTATGCAGCATCCCACAACCCACCCTTCTGCCTCATATACCACTTTCTGTATTTTTGTGACAGAGTGTGGATGGGGGAGTAGAATGGTGGTATATGGGTGGATGGATGATGTGTGCATGGGCATCGAAGAGATGGGCCATCGATGTCGGGTGTGGACAGGTTTGAAAAATAAGGTAACAATTGCGAAATGTATGTATCTATGAGATTGCTAATTTTTGCACTGATTGAATTTCAGACATTATGATTGAGAGACTGGTCTAGACGATGAGCTTTGTTTTTATAAATGAAAGAAATGCCAATTTGAAAAAACCTTAGAGTCTGATCCGGACAAACAAGGACGTTGGATCCAATGCAAGATGTCACTCACATATCGGAGACGGCTCCCCTACGGACTCATGTCTCAGCAACGGGAATAGCAAGCCTTTGTAGCAATCACCAACACGCTGCCTTTGCCGACGATGACATCTCCTCTCCCCTTCTCTCAGCAGAACAACACGAATGCATCTCTATGGTATTACAAGGCCACAACCTCTTCTTCACTGGATCAGCCGGCACAGGTAAAAGCTTCCTCCTCAACCACATCATAGCCAAACTCCAAGAACTCTACGCCGACGATTTTGAAAGTACAGTGGCAGTCACCGCTTCTACTGGCATTGCGGCCACCCACATTGGAGGCACCACCATCAACAGCGCCCTTGGCTTTGGAGTCCCAACTGATTTGGACTCTTTTAAAAGAATGTGGAATAAAGATTCCAAAGAGAGAATCCGCCAGCTGAAAGTTCTCATTGTAGATGAGGTTTCCATGTTGAGCGGGGAGTTGTTTGAAGCACTAGAAATCTTCTGTAGATTGATCCGAGAAAATCCCATGCGCCCATTTGGGGGCATTCAGCTCATCCTATGTGGCGACTTCAACCAACTACCACCAGTATCGCAAAGAAAGACAGGGGCCACTCCTAGAGGTGCTTTCTTAAACCGTTGCTATTGTTTCCAATGTCCAGCTTGGCGTCGATGCAACCTCCGATGCAAGCTCCTCACAACGATCTTCAGGCAGGCAGACCCCGTATTCGTCTCCATTTTGGATAATATTAAAACTGGAAATGCCACCCAAGCCCTTCACAGGTTAATCTCCATTTGCAGCAGACCTTTATCTACAGCGGACGGGATAAAGCCGACCGTCCTTTTTCCCAGGAATGCAGAAGTAGATGCTGTCAACACAGCAGAGCTAGCAAAACTCTCCGGTCCAAATCACAAATATACAGGCATAGACGATGTTTCAGTTGATCTCAAATTACTAGCTTCAGGCTCTCCAGCTGCAATTATGACCGCAAGAGAGAAACTATGGAGAAGTGAGTTTTTCCGAGACTGCCTGGCTGCCAAGGACACTTCATTCAGGCTTGGCGCTCAGGTGATGTTGGTGAAGAATCTAGAACTAAAGGGAGACAGACAGCTAGTGAATGGAAGTCGAGGTGTTATTGTTGGATTTATGAGCACTGGACAGTATACTGACTATTTGGAGACTGAAATGAGGAGCTTTTTGGTTGATGAGCATGGTGAACTGTTGCATGATGCAGACCAAGGTGAGAATAATGATAATGATCTTGGTCTTCTTGCGGATCAAGAGAGGGAAGTGGGAGAAGGGTCAAGAGGTCCTGCTTCTCCTACTATTATTAAATCTAAACCTGCTGATTGCCTTTTGAATGCCAGCACTTCTTATACAGCTCCTGCAATAGCAGAAGCAGAAGCAACATTCGACTCAACGAAAGTAGATGCATCCAATGGTATGAGAGATGGCAAGATAGGCAATAATGTTCAGTTTGCCAATGATTATTATGATAAGATGCAAAGAAGAGAGAGGAACTTGGCAACTTGGAGGTTTGATCAACCACAAGGAAATGGAGAGGAGGGAGGAATTCGTCCATCAGGTGTTATCCTCAAACAAGAAGAAGGAAAGGAAATAAGAATAGTACAACAGCAGCAACAATCTCAACTGCAACCTCAACAAAGTAATGCATCCATCCCCATTGTCAAATTCATCAATGGAAAACAAGTCCCCATAGGTCCAGAGCAATTCTCCTCAACACTAAGCTCAGTAGGCACTGCTAAACATATCCAAATCCCTTTAAAACTAGCCTGGGCCATCACTGTCCACAAATCACAGGGACTCACTCTTGATTACGCGCGAGTATCTCTGAAGGGGATGTTTAGTGAGGGGCAGGCTTATGTATCATTGAGTAGGGTAAAATCACTGGAGGGGTTGGAAATAGTGGACTACTCGATGGATTGTGTTAAGAGAAGTAGGGTTGTGATTGGGTTTTATGATGCAATGAGGGCGGATGAGGAGTGGGAGGAGGATGGAGCTTGGGGGAAGAGTCAGGCGGAGCATCCATTTTTTGAGTGCGTGCAAGGTGGGCCTAATGGAGTCATTTTTGTAGCTCCATCGAGCAACAACAAAAGCAGCAGCAGCAACAACAACAACAACAACAACAACAACAACAACAACAACAACAACAACAACAACAACAGTAGTAGACAGCAACAGCAAGGACAGCTAGGACACCAGCAACTTAGGGGTAGAGATAGGGGTGGAGATACTTGCTTTAAATGTGGTCAAAGTGGTCATTGGACTCGAGATTGCCCTCAGCAGAGGTATGGTGGCAATATTACCAATAATAATAATAATAATAATAATAGATATAATGGAGATGCTTCTCGTCCTGCTCCTCCTGCACGTAAGCCAACAGTTTGGGAGAAGATGGGTGTGAAGAGAATGAGCCAGGCTGAGAAGGAAGAAGAGGCACCTAAGAAGAGGAAGAAGGGGTGAGGAGATGACTGGTGGTCCCTTTTTGAATTTGGTAGTTGTATATTGTGTGTATATATATATATATATACGGTATATATAAATTGATTGATTGATCAACACAGACTGTTCTCTGCTGTAAATCCAAGCATGTACATATTCAACTAGTCTTCTACTTTTAGTTGTATATTGCGTGTGTGTATATATATAAATTGAT
>Ga0114919_10001436_pt1 | contig 19073 bp, 17 predicted proteins | sample BlataG_FD_88682 | JGI IMG/M metagenome (GOLD analysis project Ga0114919, IMG submission 88682) | Deep subsurface microbial communities from Black Sea to uncover new lineages of life (NeLLi) - Black_00105 metaG | ecosystem: Environmental > Aquatic > Marine > Oceanic > Sediment | place: Atlantic... | reverse complement strand
TTAAGTGTTTTATTAAATTTTTAAGAGGTTTGACAAGATTGTCTGAAGTATATAAAAAATTAGAAAATATAGTTAAAGAGAAATACATCTCTAATAGTATTTATGTCCGGCACGCGTATTCAAGAAATGTAGATCCCGTTTTACAAGGCGTACCTGATATAGTAATTAGACCGAAAGACGCTCAAGAGATTGCAGAAATTCTTAAAATTGCAAACATTGAAAATATCCCCGTTACGCCTCGTGGAGGTGGGGATTGTGAATTCGGTGGAAGCAAACCCATAGGAGATGGTGGAATAGTATTAGATATGAAAAGAATGAACGAGATTATCAATTTAGACCAAGAAAATCTTATTGTAACTGTTGAAGCTGGAATTTCTTGGGGAAAATTAAACGAATACTTGTGTCATTATGGTCTTTATACGGGTTGTATGGGGCCAGGGTCCGGAATGACTGCAGCGGTAGGAGGCGGAATATCTCATCATTCAGTAGGTGGAGGGGGATGTGCAAAATATGGAGCCTGTACTAATCAATTAGTTTCATTGGAGGTAGTTCTTCCGACGGGTGATATCATTGAAACGGGTTCTCAAGCTAATAAATACTCCAAATTCCCTTTCAATCGATTTGGTAATGGTCCTGATTTAGCCGGGCTTTTCTGTGGTGACAATGGAATTTTTGGCGTGAAAACTAAAGTTTCGTTACAAATATTTCCAAGACCCCCATTCGCAGCATATAAAACATTTCAATTACCTCGAAAAGAAAGGGAAGTTTCGGCAAAAATAATGACTGAAATCAGGCAAAAAGGAATTGATGTTTACGATGTTATGTATATAATGGATCTTATTGTTAGAATAGGTTGTGAGCAAGGAATGTTTCCATTTTGGGAGAACTTGAAAAAAAAGAGAGGAGTAATCTTTTATACGATCGAAGCAAATTCGGAAAAAGAATTAGATGAGAAAGTAAAACAATTAGACGAAATTATGCTTAATAATAAGGCAGAAAAATTAGGTCCAGAAATTTCTGACGGGAACATGGCTAAATGGCATTATTCTGAACAAGGTCATTGGCAATTCTATCATAACTTATGGGGCATCTCTCCCTGCATGGAACCATTAACAGCAGAATGTTTTAGTTCGATCAATTCATATCCTCCAATATTAAACGACATTGACCAATGGGACATGGAACATAATGAAGATATGCAAAAAATTTTAAATGTTACAAAAACTCGTCCGATTGTAGGGAGTGGACCAATTTTATTAATTGATGGAAATAATGTAGAAATAACGTGTGGTTTTACTAGTTTTGGAAGTTATTTCGATGGAGAAAATCATGAATTTCTCAGAGAACTAGATTTAAAACTCTGGAAATCGCTATTGGAAAGGTTGACAAAAAGCGGGGTTCAGTGGTATATGATGGGAGATTTTATGTCTCGTTTGATGGTCGATATTGGAGCTTACACGCCAGAGTATTATAATTTTATGAAATCAATAAAAAAGGTTCTTGACCCTAAATCAATACTAAGTAGAGGAAAATTTAATTTTTGGGGCTAAATAATCGGCATAAATGCTAACTTTACTTCTTTTTCTTTTTTAAATTTTTAAAAAACGATTTTAACAACTTCACAATCCTGTCTTCAAATTACGATTCTCGAAAAAAAATTTGGAGTTTTTATTATTATTTTTTAATAAAATAATAGAATGATTTGCTTTTTTCTTTTTTCTTTTAAATAGGTTTGATTTATAGATCAATCAAAAAAAGACATTAAATTATTGATCAGAAATGGATGTTGAATTGTATTTTTTAGAAGTATTTGCTGGGTTCGAAGCCGGATGTGATTACTAATGGATCTCGACGCGCCCAAGTCGGAACCTGAAAAATCATACGAAAAACCTAATATAGAGAAAGCCGAAAAGGATGAAATCGCTTCGAAACCAGACGACACGCCAAAAAAAAGTAAAACTGATTATAAGGATAAAAAAATCGAGGGATCGAGCCAGAAGCCGAAAGACAAACCGAAGAATAAAATTGAACCCCGAAAGATAGATCCAAAGAAAGAACCGAAACATAAAATACAAAAATCAAAATTCTACCATCTAACTCCACCCAGAAATAAAATTGAGCGCCGAAGGATAGATATACAGAAAGAGCCAAAGCATAAAATCCAACGACAAAAATTAAACCCTCTTACTCCATCCAGAAATAAAATTGAACCGAGGAAGCTGGATACCTCACAAGTACCAAAGAACAAAATTTCTTTACCTAAATTAGAATCCAAAGACATGCAAAATTTCGATACTAATCCACTTGGCAAATATTTTCAAAATGTAAAAAACGACATATTAAAACTTGAAAAGATTAAGGAAGAAATAAAAAATCTTGATTGGAAAAGTATCTCAGATAATTGGAGTATCACAACACACCCGAATCAATACGCCAAGTCCCTAGATCCAACCAAAATTCCCTCTTTAGAAAACCCTCTCTATAGGAATAAAGAATGGCTGAATAAAGTGTATCACAACAAAAATTGGAATTTAACTGATAAGAAGATAGCAAATCTTTGTGGTGTTAGTCAATCTCTTATCACTCGATGGCGAAAGAGACACCAAATTCCTATGAAAGAAGGAAATAGGCTTAATATTAGCAATGATAATGCTCAAGGGAAATTGCTTAATGTAAAAACTGGCAGAGTGTGTGTAGCGATGCCAGAAGAATACATGCACCCAGAATTAAAACCTCTTCAAGATGGCGGATTTATTAGACCAGAACACACTTTTGAAATGAAAAAATATCTTGCTAATAATCCACAGTTAGAGCTTTCTAAAAAATATCTAATTCAGGGAAAGTATGTTAGCACGCGCTCTAATCAATACGGAGAATATAAAGATTCATCTCTTGATCTCACCAGATCTCTTTCTAAAGAAAATCCAATAGTTTTGTATTTCAACAATAACAAAAAATTTACAAAAAATGAAATTGAATTTCTCCAAAAAAATGATATCAATATAGAGGATTTAAAAAGTCGTTATAGTTGGGTAGAAAATGAAAAAATTGCAGCTCAATTTTATCGTGAAGTGATTCACTCACAATTTATACGGATTCCAACAACTTTAGAGCTTCATAAATCTGGATTTTCTGGATATATGAACGCGGTTAGGAAGAAACTTAGAATTGGTTATACAGAATTAGTTAAAAAGGCAGGTTTTGCACCTCGATATGAAGTTAGATTTAAATATGATGATAAGAATTTTTCTGATTTGCAAGAATTTTTTACAGGAAAGGTTTATCCGGAATTAAGGACCAGACATGGATTAGAAGGATTTCAACCGCCAACATCTACACATATTAGTTATAGTGAATATCGAGGTTTATTAAGTGCCTTAAAGAAATTTGGTTATTCCTATAATGAATTCATTAAAATTATTGGATTTAAACCTAAATATGAGTATATATATAAAAATAAATCCTATTCAGAATTAAAGACTATTTTTAAAGAGCAGATAGTTCCAGATTTAAATGAAAAATTAAAATTAAAATCAAAATCAGAACATTTTGAAACTCCTTCTTATGATGAGGTTGAAACTTATTATTGTGGATTCATAAATACAATAGATAGGTTTGATAAATCATATATTGATTTCGTAAAAGATTTAGGATTAAATCCAAGGCAGACATTTGAAGCAGAATTAGGGGTTGCTAATCATGAAGCTTTAAAATTCGTAATTTCTGAGTCCATGAATCATGATAAAAATAGATTTAATTATTATTCTGAAATAAAAATATTACATCCTAAAAGAAATCTTCAGATCGACGGTCTAATAATTAATAATACTAATTTTTCAAAAGATATAAAAAAAAAAATGGATAACTTTAATATAAGGGAAACTCAAGCAATTAATCTTATTAAAGAGATTCCAAAGAAAGATTTTATATTATTTGATTTCTCTAATGGTTATTTCTATCGAAATAATATTATAAGAACAGAATTAATTGCAAGGAAAATCCAGAAATATCATAACTTAGACAATTCTTTATTGTTTTTAGTGGGTACAAGATGGCAATCTCAAAAAACAATAAGAGAGTTACCAAGAGTAATTAAAAATGATAACACAAATATCTCTACTCAAAATACTTTTCTAATAAAACCCTCTTTATTTAGCAGATTAGTAGAATTGGAAGGAGAGAGTTTAAGAAACTTTAATAATATTATTTCTTTTAATGAAAAACGAGATTTAGAAAGTATTAAGGAGATTATTGATGAATATAAAGAAAGAAAGATAATTATATTAAATACTGATCATTTCAAAAACACAATAAAAAATAGATCATTACATAGATGGATATAAATTTATCAATCTGATTGTTTTCAAAAAATTATAAGACACTTAATTTGCATTAATTTTGATTAGATATAGATTTATATAGGTTTCACACATAAGTATTATTAAGATTTAACTATTAACATAATTAAAAATGAGCGAATTAAAGCATTTAAAGGAAGAATGGAAAGCAATCTTTTCGTGTATAGATTTTGGAATTTATCCTTAACCGCAGAAAAATACATTTAATCGTGTATTCTGTTCGGGATGCGGAGATTGTGGATTTGCCATTCGACCGGCAGTTGAGCGATATTTAACTTGTCCGGTTAAGGAAGCTAAGGGAGAAGGAGGTTTTGAAATTTGTTTTGCTCGAGGAAGAATGAATGTTCTAAAAAGTATATTACTCGGGCAAATTCCTCTTTCCAGAGAGCTCGCGGAATTCGTTTACGAGTGTATGGAATGTAAAAACTGCACCGAAGTGTGTCACATGTCTCAAAACGAATATATCGTTCTTAATACGTCTAAATGGATCGACCATGTAAAAGTATGGGAAGCGTTGCGAAAAGATTTAATAGAAGCTGGTTTTGCTCCCCTTGATAGACACGGCAAGTTAATTGATTATATGAACAATGAAAGTATGAGAAATCCTTACGGCGAAGAAGAAGCAAAAAAATTCGAGTGGACAACTGAATTTCCCGAAATCAAGGATAAAGGAGAATTAGTGTTTTTTGGAGGGTGCACGATGCCTTTAAGACAAGTAGATACCTTGAAAAGCATGATGAAAATTTTGAAAGCTGGAGGAAAAGATATCGCAATGTCTAAAAACGAGTGGTGTTGTGGTTCTGTTGCCTTGAGGATCGGCGATGAAAGGGCTCTAACTGATATAATTAGACATAACATAGAAGTTTTTAAGAATATGGGTGCAAAAACAGTCTTCACAGCGTGTGCAGGATGTTATAGAACTTGGAAAAAGGATTATCCTGAATTACTAGGTGAGGAATTACCGTTTGAAATAAAACACATTACGGAAATTTTAGTTGAGATGTTAAACAATGATGAAATACCGTTTAAATCAGTAGAAGGTGCGGAAATCGTAACATGGCACGATCCTTGCCATTTAGGACGTCATATGGATCTTTACGAGATACCTAGAGAAGTATTATCGAAAATTCCGGGAATTGAACTAGTAGAAATGAAAAGAAACCGTAAGAATGCCTGGTGCTGTGGAGCTGGAGGAGGCGTAAAAAGTCAATTTCCCGAATTGGCTCTTGATATCTCAAAAGAAAGAATTAATGAAGCAATAGATACGGGTGCGCAAATTTTAACTACGAGCTGTCCATTTTGTATAAATAACTTTGAATCGGCATATAAAGAGATGGAATCAGAAGATCAAGAAAAAATTACTGTAATTGACATTATTGATTTAATCGCAAGTAAAATCTAAATTTTTTTTTTCAATTTTCTTTTTATAGAAAGCTTTCCTGAATGGTAAATTCAAAGTCTGATTTCAATGAAAATTCTATGGAAAAATTAGGGAAGAATTATGAACTTATTAGAAAATGTATATAAAGAACTTCTAACCAATAATTAATGACCTGCAAATTTTATTCAACTAATATAACGAAAGCATCAATTAATTATGGTAAAATATAATCATTGTGAAAAATGCAAGGATATATATAATAGTGAATCCTGGATAGGTGAGGTACATATATATAAGGGTATTTGTCCTTCATGTATGGAAGAAGAACAACAAAAAAATCAAATACAGCAAGAAGTCCTGGATAATCAGATGGTGGATAAACATGATATGGTACGTCCTGAAAAAATGAAAACTGATAACGAAACCACTCAAACTTCACCAATAGAAATAGACAAAAATCTACTCTTTCATTTAGAACAAAAAGCTAATGATGTTTTATCAAGTAAAGGATCTATAGATGTTCTAATAAAGGAAATTAAAGACGATCTTGTGGAGAAAGCAAAGGAAAAAATTGAAGAGACATTTGAAAGTTTTGATGTAAAAAAAATAGACGCTCAAGAAGTTGTTGATTATGCTGAAAATATTCTGGATTATTTAAGCGAATATAAAACCTATATGGATAGCGTAGTTAAGAAATTACAGAATAAACCTAAGATGAAAGTAAAAACTGCTATAGACAAAGTGTTTAAAGAATCAATGACAAATATACAAAAAGATGTTGCAAAGGATGTCTTACTTAATAAGAAGGAAATATTAAAAACAGTATCTGATAAAGCTGTAAAATGGTTTAATATTTACTCGGATACTAAGAATACATTTGAGCTTACTAAGAAAATGGTTTTGCATCCATTTATCGAAATCCAAAAGAAACTCTGCACACTTCCCTTCTACGCTTCTAGTTGCTAAAAATAATTGGAATAATAGGGTTGAAGTTCTCCATATCCCTATAAATGAATATGTTGCCTCAAATAAAAATAAATTTGATATAGCAATGCTAAATCAAGTACTGCATGAAATGGATCCCGATGAGAATTATCGAAGAGGGGTATTCGAAGATTTATATACCACATTAAAAGAGGGTGGGCTTCTGGTTGTCGTCGAACACATGATTCCATCACTGTTTACTCCGACGGATCTATTTATGTTTCTCGAGGTATGGCATAAGTACTTAGAGGTTGGCTTTAAATCGAAATTCTATGACGAAAAGGAATTTCAGGAGTTTATCGCTACTACCTCTTTTAAAAAAGCAGAATTCATAAGGGAAAAAGGAGACTATTTCTGGGCGCTCAGGAAATAATTAATGAGGTTATTATAGAAAAGGGCTTAGTTTAAAAGGACATCACAGGAATTATTATAACTAATACTTTGATAGAAGATATTACAAAAGGTATTAACTTCATAATTTTACTCCCTAATGCAAGTTAAGCGATAACATATTCAAAATAGCTTAATGGAAATATTCATAAACAATAAATTTTTTTCCTATTCATGGGGAATTTTGATATTTATCTACAACCTACTAAATTTTTTGATTTTAATAAGAAATTTGTTCGGGATAAAGCTTTTGAAATTACCGAAGGGTTAGAAACTGAAAAAGAAAAAGCTATTGCTCTTTTTTATTGGGTAAGAAATGAAATTAAATATAACATGCTCACATATATTCCTTCAATAAAGGCAAATTTTAAAGCAAGCGTAACTCTACGGCGAAAAAATGGTTTTTGCGTCTCAAAATCCGTACTATTATCTTCCTTTGCGAGGGCGATTGGAATTCCCGCGAGTATTCATTTAGTAGACTTGATAAATCATAAGATCTCTCAAAAGATTATTGATTTTATGGGAACGAATGTCATGCATTATCATGGCTATAGCGAACTTTATCTGAATAATAAATGGGTAAAATTAACGCCTTCCTTTGACCCGAAAACAGCATTAAAGGGTGGATTTATTCCTATGGTTGAATTCGATGGCGAAAATGACGCTGTTTTTGCTGTATACGACAACGAAGGTAGGCTATTTGGAGAATACGTCATGGATAGAGGGATACACGCCGATTTACCGCTTGAGGAAATTGAACTAGTATTTGAAGAAAAATATCCCTTATTTTCTGAGTATAAAAAGGGATTCCCTATTCTACCCGTAAAAGATAAAACTTTAACATATAAATAAAAGAGAAAATTAACTAAAATAGCTTTCTTTTAAACCTAATTCTCGTAAATGTATTTTAAATTTACCCAATTTTCCCCCGTAGTTTCCTGCAGAAATCTTAAGCAAGCCATCCATGTCTAAAATTCCTTCTATTATTTTAGCCATTGTTATCTTAACGGTTTCAAGATCAAGGGCATTGAAAATTATTTCTGGAATAGATAAAACTCCTTCAGGAACCTCAAATTCTTCTGGGGATAATTTATCCTTCAATGTTGGACAGAAAGGATGATTTGTAGGTGGACCAATTTCAGGAAATTTCGCGTTAGGTGGTACTGGTTTAGAACCTGCTGAACATACGCCAAAAGTGGTGCATACATTGTTTAATCCCGAGACGATTCTTACGGCTTCTCGCCCTACCTTGATACCAGAATCGACAGAATCGCAAAAAAACCATAAATTTCCCCCCATTACTCCTTTCGCATAAGATATTTCTTCTTCAATTAAAAAATCGAAACCCATCATAATCGGAACTGAAATTAGCTTTCGTTCGAATTTTTCGACTATTTCTTCGTATCCATCTCCGCAATGACCCACATTATCCATCATATTAAATTTCGTATCAACTTTTTTAGGATAATAATTAAAAACGGCAGTGGTTGGAACTACAAGTATACCTTGTCTCATTCTGCGACCTAATTGCTCGTAAAATTTTGCTTGAGCTTTTTTACCCGTGCCTGTGACCCACAATTGAACGATTGCCCCCAATCTTCCATCAAGAGTCTCTTTTTCAGAAAGCCACCTTACAATTCCCCCTTCAGCATCTCCAAAAACAGTAGAAGGCAACGCAGTGAAAGCATTTACGGCTCTATTTAGGAATTCAGCATCTTGGGCAGTCACCATTAACTGAACAACAAGGCCTTCAAAAGCTTCACAATAAGTATTTTCAATAATCGTCATTTCATAAATTCACTATTGAGATTCTTATAATTCTAAGATAATATCAAAATGTTTTGATTAAATAAAAATTTAAAATCAAATGCTTATTAACTATTAATTAATAATAATTTTAATATGAAAAAATATACTGAGAATCTTTACTATGCCAGTTGGAATATATCTCTACGAAATTGACGAATCTTTTGGACCAAATATATTAGCAGAATATTATTTGGCTCAAGAAAATAAAATCCATCCAGAAATTTTAAAAGATTTCGAAGAAAAACACATCCAAAAAGAATTTTTGGATACAATATGTTGGAGAGAAGATTTAAGGTTTTATTCGTCAAAAATAAGCGCAGAATCTATTGAAAGAGACAATCTATTTTTAGGTTTCGTCTTTAAAAAAGATGAAGACTTAGTTTCTTTGAAGAGTATACTCAATAACATCGCTGCTAAAGTTGTTAAAGAATTTTCAAAGGACAAAGGAAAATTAGAAGCGTTGCTCAAAAAAGAATTTGATTCCATTTTCACGTTAATGGAAAAACTAAAAGAACCGACTATGATTAAAGATACCATTAATGATAAAACCAAAAAAATGCTTGACGATGGAAAGTTGCAAGAAGCTAGAGAATTAATCGATTTAGGTGAAGATGTTCCTGAGAAGTTGTCAGAGGAAATCAAACTTGCTGAGAAATTATTAAATGATAAATTTTATAAAAAGGCTAGGAAAAGCTTTCTTAAAGCGGCTGAATTAGCCAATATTATCCAAGAAAACGATGTAGTTTTGTTTTTAACAAGCAAAGCTGACCAAGTAGAAAAATTTCCAGATTTAATTAAAGATCGCGAAAATATGCATAGAGATATGGAAAAAAAAATTGAGGAGTTACAACATAATAAGCTTCATCTATATCACGAGTTAATCAGACCTGTAGATGCTTTAATAAATATTTCAAATTTGTTTGAGGATCAAGAATTAACAATAAGTTTAATTGAATTGTTAAATAATTTCAAGAGAGCAGACCAACTAGCAAAGGAATTGTTTAATTTAGACACAAAAATCAAAGAACATTTCGAAAAACTTTAATAATTTTTAATTTAAAAAAGAGATGTTTTAAGCTCCTTATAATTTCGTATCCTCTGAAGGTTCTTCAACTTGAGGAGGAACATATTCTCCAATATCGGGGAAAATTATCTTTGCAATATTCCATCCTTCTTTAGTTGGGGTTTTTAACGCATTTGCTATTAAATTTTCTCCTAATACATTATTCAACTCGACTTTATGAATTTCTGAATTATTTTGCAAAATCATATCAAACTTCGCACCACCGCTACCAGTTGGCACGATTAGGATAGCTGAATCAATAGCTTTTTGATCAATCGCATCTTTCAATCGTTTAGCTGCGTAATAACCAGCAACCCCTGCACTTCTATCGAAATTCTTACAGGAAGGTATTTCTAAACCCCATTTTTTATCCCCAGTTTCAATTAAAGCAGCTAAAGTTTGAGATTTCTTGCCAAGCATAAATTTGTATTCCATTTGAGTTTTAAATTTTTTTCCTTTTTGTTCTCCTACTTTGTCAATACATTTTAGCGCGGCACCCGCAACCGATTGAGGATTAACATCAATCGTATATTCCTCTTCCGCTAAAATTTCTTCAATAGTCCTTTTAATAATTTCTCTGGGCTTCGAAAAATCTATGATTTCTTCTTCTTCTGTTTTCGGTTTTGCTGTTGCTACCATATCCATGCCTGCCTCTAATAATTCTTCTACGCTCATTTCCTCCGTCACAATTTTCTCAATAAATCTTCTACAAAGTTTGATGGAATTCCTTGGATTTCCTTGAGTCTTTTCATAAATCATCTCAATTAATTTTTCGTTTAACGGAAATAACGGGTATAATGGAGGATTTAAATTATTATCTTCCCAAAAGGCTTCCATAGACTTACTAAAGAATATTTTTAAATCGTTCAAACTAAAAGGTTTAAGTTCTTGTTCAGGTTCCATCCTTGAGCGTAGTGGTTGATCTGCGATCTCTAAAATACGTGGCCAGATTTCTTTTAAAACAGCAACAACAATAACTAAACTTTTAACTTCATTATATAATCGTTTTAATATTTCAAGTAATTTTTGTTCTGCGATTTCGCCATGCATCCTATACGGAGACTCTAACTCGTCAAAATAAAGAATAAGCACTCTATCTAAATTTTCAGTAATAATTTTAATCATGGCAAGACATACATCGTCCTCTTCCACGACAGAATTAATTCCAAGTTCACTCAATTCTTCGTCTTGTAAGTCTTCACCGAGAAGCCATCTTTCAGCAAGACCTCTTCTATTTTTATCTAATTGATAAGTTACAAGGGCCTTAACACAATCAGCAAATACTCCAGGGAATTCTCTTATGCCGATTTGAATAACTTCATCGATTTTAGGTTTCTGAAACAATCCCCCCTTTTTGCCACCCCATTTTTCTCTAACTAATTTTTTTGAGACGATATCGAGAATTTCTGGGCCACATTCTTCAATAATGCAAGTATATACGTGGAGTAAAACTCGAATTGCAGCAGGTGGGCTCGGTACATAAACTATTGTCCAATCAACTGGTTCCAGTTGACTCGCCTCTATTTCTTCTGCTTCAACAGTTTTTTCTATCTGTTTTTTATTTTCTCTCTCTTTGTCCTTAAATGAATGGTAGGCGTGAGTTTTTCCTGTGCCCGCTGAACCTAACAACGGTATCATTCTACTTGATTTATCGCGCGATGTCTGGCGTACTAATCTATAAACTTCACGATCAATATAACTTCTTGGCCTGCTTATATCAATTTTGTCCGGGATTATGAGAACTTGAGGGATTTCCTCAAACTTTATCTCCTCGTGAGACAAAATTGCTGAAGGGCAAGATTGGGGCTTCTCTTAGAACATCTAAATACATTTCTTTATCGTCGTCACTTAATTCTGAGTAAATAAAAATCAACTCCATTTAATTACTATTAATATTATGTATCAAATTTTTTGATTGGAATAACTTTATTAAACTAAACAATTTTTTCTAGAATAAAAGCTATTATGTTTATAGCTTTAGTATTTATATTTAAATCTATATTTAAAAATTTAAGTGAAATTAATATCTACATATTTTACTAAGATGTGATACTATGCCGGGTAAAGACGATTATGAAGATGAAGATGAAGAAGATGAATACAATGACTTTTTTAATATATTTAAAGGTATTGGGGACCCCAACAACCCTTTCAGAAATTTAGACCCTGCCAAATTATTTAATTCAAAAGAATTTCAGAAAATGTTTAAAGAAATTTTTAAACAAATCTCAAAAAATTTACCGAAAGATTTACAAGGACTTTCGCCGGAAGATTTTACAAGAGAATTAATGAAAAATAAATCTAAATTAGGAGCTAAAGGGCCAATAATGTATGGATTCAATATCGGTATCGGTCCAGATGGAAAACCTATTATGGGTTCGTTCGGTAATATTGAAAAGGAACCCCTTACAGGTGAAACCAAAGTAAGAAAGACGAGAGAACCACTGGTGGAAGTGAATGAAGAGGAAGACCAAATCATAGTTATTGCTGAAATGCCTGGAGTGAGTAAAGAGGATATTGAGATAAACGCTACAAACCGATCTCTAACTATTTCTACTGAAAAAATTGTTTTAGGGAGGAAATATTTCAAAGAGATAGAATTGCCAGATGCTATTAACTCAGATTACGCTAAGGCTCGCTATACCAATGGAATTCTTGAGATTAAGTTGAAAAAATTAAAAGGAAAAGAAAAAGGAACAAGTATTGAAATCGATTAAGAAATTTTTAAAAATATCAATATTATTTCCATAAATCTAAATCTAAACTAAAAAGATCGTGAAACGCCAACTTCACGCCCTTGAATATATAAAATTACGCTATTCTAATTCATACATGAAAATTATATTCAAAGTAAAAAATGCTCTAAATTAAAGAAATTGATACATTAAATATGTTTAAGAATGGTTTCTTTTATATCATCAATAAAGGATTTGTTTAACACATTATCCTTTTCGAAAATTTGAGGATATTTAAACCCAGCTCGCTCTTTATGACCTCCTCCTGTAAAGGTCCTCGCAAAATCCCTACAGTTAATAAAATCGCTATGGATTATAATTTCATTGTGTCGAGTATCAATCCCAATACGAGCTTTTGCTTCGGGAAATCTCTTTTTCAATAAATATGTTATTTTTCCTCCTCCAATTTTTGCCCATGAAATAATTATTTTACCAAAAGATTCCATCGGAATAGATTTAGCGTGATTTAAAGCAAAAGTAGACTCGTCTTCGTACCATTTTTTTAAAATTTTTAGTTGCGAACTAAACCAGGAATTCTCAAAATCGCCTTGAGACAATAATTCAACTATTCTACGTTTATTTTGATCGTTATGAGCTCCACGGTTAAAACCGATAATTAACTGCAAATCTGACGCTAATTTATATATATCCGTCCTAAAATCAGTATCTCTGGCAAATTCAGCGATTTTTGATGCTATAGGATCATCTGGTAAATAATAATCTTTAACAATTTCAGCAGCACATTTTTTAGTGTCATTTGAGTAAATGTGAACTAAACTTCTTAGTTTTTCTTTTATTAAATCGTCTACAATGTGATGATCGAACCACGATATCTTACATCCTTGTTTTTTCGCATTTTTGAAAACAGAGAACAAATCTATAAAATCTTCGTTAAAACCTATATCAGAAATTATTAGGTGTGAAGGGAGAGATTCTGAATCTAAGATATTTCTAATTTTTTCAACGAAATCAATGTAATGAGCGTAAAAACATCTGATCTCATCTGGATGGATTTCTTGGTTTAAATTAAAATATCGTTGAATAATTGCTTGTGACCCTAATCCATCGAGATCATGTTCATGGGTAATAGAAACGATCATTCTTAGTTAAGTTCTCAATAAAATTTATTAAATTAAAATAGTAAAGATGTTTTTTAAATTTTAACTTAAAATAAATCCAAATACGGTCTAACTTTTTTCTTATTTTGAGGATCTTTTACAGATTCTAATATCTTTTTCGCTAATTGCTTTTTTTTTTCGTAATATAATTTCATATACTCTTCTTTAGTTTTATCGGGATATCTCTTTTCTTATGCAGGATCTCTTCTAGGGCAACCTCCTCTTCGCATACAGCAATACGAAATAGATCCAAAACAAACTAAATCAGAATCCCAGTCGTTATCTTTTGAAAATTCCTCCTTTATTTTAATAAATTCTTCTTGAGTTATCCCCAATTCTTTTAAAGTTTCATCTCTCTTGCATTTAAAACCAAAAGTTAGAGAAAATCCTGGTTTACAGCAAAAAGTTAGCCCTCGATAATCAGCCTCCATACATATGTGAATAGGTGCATTTTCCCATCCTGGCACATCTCGAAGTTTGTCTGGATCTAATTCAACCATAATAAAAAATAAATCCCCATCCTAAAATTGAATAAGTAAATTCACTAAAAGATATTAATTTTCTACTTTATAGGTTATAAAAAAGACTGTAAGTAAAAAAGTTGAATTTATTAATTATAAGAGGGCTCGGAGGGGGATTTTCATGCTGCTGATAAATTCAACAATATATTGAACCCCCCTTTCCCCAATACAAGAGAATTCACTTGTATTTCTAGGGATTCACAATGGGGATTCTCGAAAGAATCTCAAGATTTGTCCCCAATACTAACCACTATACGACCCGAGCCATGATTTTTTTTATTAAGTTATAAGATTTAATCTTCCTTTCTAAAAAAATTTGTTCTTTGTTAATTTAAAATATTTCTTTTCCTCTAACCACACTTACTAAATAGTTTAAAAATTGATTAATTGCATTTTCTAATTCTTCAGAATTATCAACAATAAAATCAGCATCAGAAAATTTCTGATTCTTTTTTGCTCTTTCTATTCTTTCTTCTAACCTTTTTCCGCTCTCTCTGGCGCGAGCCTTTAACCTTTTTAAAGTAATTTCAAAAGGAACCTCAATAAAGATTATTTTTAAATTTCTATAAATTTCACAAGCTTTTTTCACAATTGTTCGACTAACATTTACGAGCACGGGATGTCCTTTTTTTAACCAACTATCAATTTCTATCGGAACCCCATAATCAAGACCATAAATGTGCCATTCCAAGGCAAATTTACCTTGTTTTGACATTTCTCTGAATTCTTCTGGGTTAATTGATATATTGTCTTCGTTTTCAGAAGGAGGTCTTGTAATATATCGTTGAGTAAGACGAATACTTTTTAAATTAGAAGGATACCTTTCTAATACAGCTTTGATAATAGAATCTTTACCCGAACCAGAGTTGCCGACAACTAAGAATAATGTTCCAGAAAAGACTTTTTTCATTTTTTCTTTTGTTTTTATTTGTTTAAAAATTAATAATTATTATATCAATTTTAGTTTTAATGCAAAAAAATTGATACCTTTATTTATAAAAACAAAAAAAAATATTAAGAATAATAAATGATATGAGACTTGGCAAAGAAAAAAAATAAATTATTCTTAATTAGAAAATGACAAGTGGTACAAAAAGCACTGGAGAAATTTCAGAAATACCTGAGAGCTATCAGAGATATATAGATGTCATTTATAATATTTCAAAGAAAAAAAGAGGAGGATGGGTAACAAATAAAGGAATTGCTGAAAACCTCCAAGTTGAGCCTGCTTCAGTGTCAGGAATGCTCGAAAAGTTAAAAAAAAGAGGTTTAATTAAATGGGAGCCACGAAAATCAATAAGGCTTACAGACAAGGGGAAGATGTATGCGCAACAGTTAGAAGAAATTGAAATATTGCTCCACACTTTTTTTAAAGAAGTATTAAAAATCGACGATGAGGAACTTGTTGAAAAGATATCTTGTGAAATAGAACATCATATTACTCGAAACATAAAAGAGTCCTTTAAAGACTTCTTGTCAAAATATCATAAATAGATTTAATTATAATTAATAATTTATTGATTTAACTAATTTAAATCAAACCTATAAAGAGTTTAGATTTATGTCTGAAGAATTAATTGGGAAAATAAAAGTTGTTAATGAATACTTTAAAGATTTCAATAATTTTCTTGAACTCAAAGATTTTCGAGCTTTCCTATTATTAACGTTAACAAGTCAAGCTGTAACGAACATTATGGCTCAACTTGGTATAGGTGGTGATAAAGATGTTATTAATCTACCATATAACCCTAATTATAAATTCTACTATCAAAAGATCAATTTAATGTCTTCAAGCTCGATAATATTATATGTAAAGTCTGAACCAATAACAAACGAGCTTATTTTGGAAAAAAATAACGAAGTTTTTAAAAAATATTTAAGTTCAAATGAGATAGCTCTCGCATTTAGAGGCAAAGAAAAGTTTTTGTTTCCGAAAGTTAGCGATTGCAGCACATTGGAAGATTCAGACATTACTGTGAAGGTTGACGATTTATTTCACACTTTAGATTCTTTCATTTCTTACGCGCAACCAAATATTCTGTTTGTCTTTGACGCTGAAACATCTTCGAAACCAGATTTAATATTTACATTTAATATGATGCCACAATTGCCTAGAAAATTAAATGAAAATGTGTTGAAAGTTGATGCCTTTTTAGATTACGAAAGAAAGACAAAAGATATAACTTACATTAAGCGGGAGGAAGATTATAGTCTAACTTATTTAGAAGATATCAAAGAAATCAGCCATGCGGAATTATACAAGTCATCTTTTTCTTTAGTGATACATTTAAAATCTATAAATAGACCTACCTGAACAACTTCTTATTTATTTTATCAATCATATTAAGCGTTTAATATTAATTATTCGTTAAAGATTAAGCCGTTAACACCATTAAAGGATTAATACTCTTAATTTATAAATAATCCAACAAAATATGATTAGTAATTAAACAGTTAAAACTTCAAATTAATATTTTAAACAAATTAAGGGTTGGTAAGAATGAAGATAATAACTATTAATTTACCTGAGAAGTATTTAGCAGCAATTCAAGTCTTAAATGACTTGGGCGTTTATCCAAGTCGAAGCGAAGCAATAAGAACTGCTTTAAAAGATTTCTTAGATGACGAATTAAAAATGTTTAACAATTTAGAAGACGAAACTTTTAAAATGCTTGTTAGAAGCTCAGCAAATAGTAGATGATAATTTCTTTTTTTTTCATTTTAAGATTTAATCTACATTTACATCGACTTTGCACTTATTACAACGTTTTGATCCCCGAAATAGTTGATTGCCACAATTTGGACAACGATATCTCTTCTCTTCTTGTTCTACAAAATCTTCTGTACCATTTTCTCGCCAAAATGGGATTGTTCGGAGTATAACTTTCTTCCCTACTGGTATAGGAAAATTATTAATAAATTTACACGGAAACTCGTCGCACTGATGACATCCTTCAATCCCTTTATCGTTACAACACTTTTTAATAGAACATACTCTGCAGACAGGGAAAACAATGCCATCTGATAAGCATCCCGTACAAGCTATGTCGTCTACGCTTTTTGCAAACGCTCTGTAGACGGGCAATAATTTTTCTTTAAATTTCAAATTATTATCTCGGTGAGCGATATAAATCGAGCAAACTCCACAATACAATCCACAAGGTGCTAATAATTCTTTTTTTATCTCAACCATTTAATATCATCATTTAATAATTCTAAATATTAAAAATTAATATTGTTTAGTTAAATTTTTTGATTTACTTATAATATAAGATTTTATTAATTCTCTAAAGTTGTGAAAGTAAGAAAGAAATTTTTATTAGGACTAAAAACAAATTTAAACTAACACTTATTAGTTGAGTTGATGAAATTAAAACTTGAGTGATCAATATCTTCCGTATTTGTTATATTTTAGTTTAGCTGGATTATCTATTTTTGGGATTACGATAACAGGATATTTAGTAACAAAGCACCAAAGGAAAAAAGCATCATATTTTATCCCAGAACCAAAAATATTATATATTTTAGCAATCTGGGTTATATTGTACATAATATCTTTTTCATTAGAATGGTTAGGTCATCTTGTTGGATTGTGGACTTGGTATAATAAAAGTTATATTTTTCTCCACGCAGCTGTTTGGTGGGCTAATGTTTTGACAATATTAGTTATTCATTTATCAACGATAAAACCAATAATAAGGTATTTGATATTATTAAGTTGGGTACTTCTATTTGAATATCTACAAGAAGCTTTGATACATTGGGTGACCCATTTTCCATTGTTTGGAAATCCTTATATAATGATAACAATTGTAATGTGTTTAACTTGTAGCGTAAATTTTATAATTTTTAAGTTATTCGTTAAATTTAAGCTTTTAACTTAAAAAAGAATTTTTCAAAAAATCTTACTTTTAATAATTATAAAAACATATTATTTTTAGTACTGTTAATTTTAAATTTATGTAGGTATTACAATGAAAATTGCACGATATTATAACAATAACGATGTTAGGCTTGACGAGATACCAAAACCAATAATTGGTTCAGGAGAATTATTGGTAAAAGTCATAAAATCAGGTATTTGCGGTTCGGACGTTCTAGAATATTATAGATTTGCTAAAATGAAAAAACTAGGCGTAGATAATCTAATTCTTGGGCATGAAATAGCAGGCGATATTGTTGAGGTAGGAAAGGATGTAAGACGCTTCAAAGTCGGAGATCGTGTTTTTGTTTCTCACCACGTTCCTTGTTTTGATTGTTATTATTGTCATCAAGGTCATCATACTGCGTGTGGTCTACTTCATAGTACCAATTTCGATCCAGGCGGCTTTTCGGAATATGTAAGAATTCCTAAAATAAATATCGAGAAAAAAGGAGTATTTGTTTTAGATAGATCGGTATCGTATGATGAAGCAGTTTTTATCGAACCATTTGGGTGTGTGTGTAGAGCACAAAGATTAGCTAATGTTGGAAAAGGTTTAACAGTTTTAATACTCGGTAGTGGAGTTTCTGGAATTTTGCATATTCAACTAGCAAAATTGAGAGGGGTAGCAAAAGTATTTGCAACGGACATCAATGAATATAGGTTAAAAATGGCAAAGAAGTTTGGGGCTGATGAGGTTTTTTATGCTAGTGAGGTTATCCCTTCAAAACTTATGGAATTGAATGATCATCGATTAGCAGATATTGTTATCGTATGTACTGGCGCTTTATC
>Ga0114919_10001434_pt1 | contig 19080 bp, 18 predicted proteins | sample BlataG_FD_88682 | JGI IMG/M metagenome (GOLD analysis project Ga0114919, IMG submission 88682) | Deep subsurface microbial communities from Black Sea to uncover new lineages of life (NeLLi) - Black_00105 metaG | ecosystem: Environmental > Aquatic > Marine > Oceanic > Sediment | place: Atlantic... | reverse complement strand
GGGGGGGTTAGTATTAGTGAGTGAAAGAGAATAAGAAACAATATGTCTTCTGGAGAGAGAGCGGTGAACATGGTGTCGGGAGTCTAAACCCTAATAAACCCTACATACCGGCTTGTTCCTATACTGGACTCAAAGTCACCGAGTCTGGTAGCGAGCTCTGATTTGTTATCTGATAGGGTTGTAGCAAGCAGGAGTCGTGTGGTGTACCTCACGATTTTAAGAGTCTGGCAATGGGGAGATTGCAGTGAGAATGAGTAAGAGAGGAGTCATGAACTTCTTGTATGGTTTAGTGAAGATACTGTGTGTATGTCAGGGATCGTACCTTGTCAATACCCTCCCGTTTAGCGAGGAATTCAACAGTCGAGTCCAATTTAGATGTCATTTTCTTGTCAATCACAGGTCAACCCCACGTTCATTATATGTTCGACACAATACAATGAAGTTAAATTTTATACTAGTGCAAACATTCGCATCATTTGGCCCACATTAGCCGTTTATCAAAGAATGAAACACCGACGCCCAGCTCGTCGTCTTCCCTCCTCTCTCTCATCTCTCTCCGCTCTGTTTGGAAGCAGGCAGGAAGCTCCCCCTTGTTTTTCTTTTACATTCCCAGTGAAATAGAGGCTGACATGACTTGACAAAACACAAGCCTAAATACCATTGCCATCCATTTATCATTATAATGGAGCATTGGTTCAACAAGGATACCATAGATGCTTGGCACAACTGGGCCAGTGCTTGGCATGCCTGTTTTACCTCCCTTAATGCTCTCTTCACAGCCATTTTCTCCCTTTATTCCACTAGTTTTCACCTATTTATCACTCTTCCCATCACATTAGTGCTACCATACGTCCCTAAAAGGCTACTATACTTCTTCAAGCACCATCACGACCATCCCAGCTGTGAACGCCTTCCTTCTACTCCCATTCCAGAACCGTCCCTCCCAGACGATGGCATCAAAGACATTCACGCCACAGGCCTCGAAGAAGAAGAAGATGAATTGGGAGACTACGCAGATGAGGAAGAAGATGAAGATGATAATCTATACAGAGAGGATATAGACATTATTAACAATGCAAGTGATGAAGAAACAGAACCTCTCTTACTACTTCACATTCCAGACACACCAACATCATCCTCTACTCCTACTACTCCTACTGCAACAAGTGATGCACCACATTCTTCAGAGGAAAATAATACAGGTGTGGATTTCCTACTACTAGGACCACCACCACCAGCAGCAGCAGTATCTCCAGCAGTGGAAGCTGGCTTCACTACAGAGAGCCATCTACCGCCAGTATTCTCTGATGCTCAAAGTATTAATAGCAGCAGCAGCAGCAGCAGCAGAGCTAGTAATCTATCATCCCATGTATCATCCCCTTTATCATCAATATATGCTGAACAACAACTACCACAACAACAACAACAACAACACCCTTCTCCACAACTATTGAAAGTAGGCTCTTCAAAGAGTGACGATGATGACCAAGTTGGTGATGGCAACACCAATAGTAAACCAGCCAGTAGAGCTAACACTGCCTTTTCCAAGGAACTGGCTAGAGCAGCTGATGATTTAGTCCACCAAACAGACATGGTATAATGATGATGATGATGATGATGATGATGATGATGATGATGATGATGATGATAAAGTAGTGATACAGGAAATCCTTCTCTCTCTCCTTCTCCCTCTACCGCACACCAGGCCCTCTCTTTTCATCTCTCTCCCTGCCTTGTCTTTATGCGAGACAAACCCAAAACTGAAACCCATTAGAGAATGTAGGAAGAGCATTATCATCAAGAGTAATGAGGAATGGTTGTAATACTGGGTTGATTTGCACTTCAGAAACATTTTGGTTACTATTTTGGTTAATAAATACATGCCTACACATGTGCGCTGCTCTTTCTGCTGCTTCTTCGTTGTAATCTGTAAACAAACACAACTGATGCTCTACTTTACCACGATGACCATCAGCATTGGCGTTATTATTACCAGCAGTACTACGTTGATGCATATGTTGCAATGCAGGGAGCCATTCAGGGTAAGCAGCCAGGCCTGCATTGCACCCTACCACTATATTAGGAACACTATCATCAGCAACATCTTGGTACAAACCTCTCTTGAAATATACATTGATAGTGACTGGTACTGTTGCCTTGGCAATAGTAGTTGTTGTTGTTGTTGTTGTTGACACGGGGCAGTGTATGGTCATACCAGCGTTGTCGACACCCCTTGGAACTTCCGTACCAATAAAGTAAATATCCAATGATGCCGTCATTGTCATCGTACCTTGATGGGGTGTGTTTAGTATAAAATGGTACAGCGCAGCAATGAGGATGGGCCACTCTTGGACTTCTCTTCTTGCTCCAACTACATGTACTGATATTCCTTCTTTATTATTATTATAATAATAACTATTATCTTGGCTGTATTTGAGAATAGCAGAGCATACAGTGAGGGGCCAATCTAGAAAGAGCAGTGATGCATCTTCATTAGCTGGTAGTGATGCTGTTATCGATGCTGTTGTTGATGATGATGATGATGATGATGATGGTGTGGCAAGAAAAGCAGTTCTGACTGCTTCCCATGTTAGGCCAGCTGTGGATGGTGATGATGATAATAAGAACGGTAGTGGTAGTGGGTTGAAGAGTCTGAGGAGAAGGCTGTCCTTTGAGATGAGCTTTGAGTTGTGGATCCAACCTGATTGATGTAATATATCTGTCATAGTATTGAAATCTATCTTTGTATTACCAGGAGAAGGTGATGATGATGCAGAGAGATGAGCGTGGAGAGGGATGGTTGATGCTGTTGGGGGGGAGCATGTGCACAGGGAGGAGGAGGTCGTTTTATTGTTGGTATCATTGGTAGTGGTGATTGCATGGCAATGGTGGTGCTCTAAGTAGGTGCATATGTTGGGAAAGTGTTGTAGAGAAGTAGGGGATGGGTTGAGCAAGAGGTTGTGAGTGCGAAGCTGATGAAGGATGGGTGATAAGCGAGTGAGCTGGAGAGAAGTTCTATTGCAGTGGCCGGAAGAGTGATTATAATGGCGGCGGTGGAGTTGTAGATGGTTGAGGCTACAATAAAAGAATGCACCACAGCCTTCACAGCGTAACTTGGCTTTGGAACCGCAGATCTGACAGGTGCAAGAAGATATGTCACGGGCTTTTAGCAACGAAAAGATGCTCTCCTCCCTCGATCTCATTGCTACTCTCTATTTGAGTTCTAAAACATCGTCATAATAGATATTCTGGTCATATTTAATGCCAAAGTGTACATGTACGTGTAAATTCGTGTTAATGTCTCAAAAAGAATTCATCATCCCTTCATTTATCAAAAAATTATTTCTTACTCCCCAACCGACCCCACACCACTTCCCGACCCCATCATAGCTGCAAACGCTTTCCGGCCATCAATCAATTTATACTCCCCCACCTTGACTTCAAAGCTCCCCAGCCTACCAACTCCATAGCTCTTCACCCCTCCACCATCACCTCCAAAATCAATCCACCCAGTTAGTGTAAACCCTTTATCTGGCTGTAGAGCTGCTGGTGCTACATGCAGCATCATTTGTTGGCACCACTCCTCCCCTCCTCCTCTTGTACTTGCGGGCACTTGGTACGACAGACCAACACCTGGGAGAGCCTTTCCATTTAATTTAAATCTATTCAATGACCAAGGTTTTGGTACTCTTGCATTATTACTATCCTTGTTATTATTACTATTACTATTAGTAGTAGTAGTAGATGGAGGAGAAGGAGAAGACATGACATTGCAGAACCGTAATGAAAGAGCATCTGGCTGCACTTCACCTCCCAGAACAGTAAAGATGGATAATGGAATAGACTTTTGCAATATAGCTCCACCTCCTGCAATCCCAGATCCTGTGTCAGTTGTGATGGACAAGTAACACTGCAGCTGTTTCTGTGCTGCTCCCATTCCTCCCATACCTGATGCTGAAGATGATGAGGAGGAGGAGGAGGGTGAAGACCATCCAAGAGCAGCAGCAATATCAGAAGGATACTGCATCAATGAATGACTAATACTACTTGATTTAATTTGACAATCCAAAGTAAATGAAGCCTGGTCCCCCCAGCTGATTTCATCAACAACGGATGCAGTTGAGGAAGTTTCACCAGCTGGAGCTGGAGGAAGAGAAGGGAAGCCTGAGAACAACAGCGACGATGGTGATGGTGATGATGATGATGATGATGCATGCTGTGCAGCTGTATTGCAGTTATCTCTACTCCCAAAATAGACAGATCGATATCCTTCTGCTGATGCAAAGTTGGACAGTCTCATACATACCAAGCTATTGAATCCACTGAATGATGGTTCTGGAATTGGATAGGCAATGGGACCTCTATTACTACCGATATTACTACTGCTGGTAGTAGAGAGAGGATTGGTGGCAGCAGCAGCACTCACTGCCATCTCTGCTAATGCGGCAGTACTACCAGTGCTACTACTAGGAATGATGCCAGGGATACCAATGCCCTTGTCTTTAAGTGTTTTAATCAACGAAGTGAGTGCATAGCCCTGTAGTAGTGCTATTGCAGCTAATTGTCTGGAGTCCTTGGTGCTTACTTCATTCATTAAGTAGGATTGTATATCACTTAGAACATCACTTGCTGATGCAGCCTTGGCTTCTCCTGCTGCTGCTGCTGCTGCTGCTTTCTCCGTCTTTGTGTCGTCAACGAGGAGGGATTGAATGAGAGAAAGAGCTGTGTTCATGGGTTGTTTGATTGCCTTATCTAGCTCTTCAAGCAAGGAATTATCTTTATTAATACTATCAGAGGTGTCTACAGATGAGGCATCGGGGTTATCTAAAGCAGATTTCAGCTGTTCAAAAGCGGCTTGTGGATCCCAGTTCATTGCGGAAGCCCAACTACCGACGCCATCTTTGGTTTTATTGTTGATGGACTCGATAGCCCGTCCCCATAAACCATTGAATGCTGTGTCAGATGATGCGTACTGTGGCACGCTTAGCAATATGCAGCAAGCTAATACTGCAGGAAGGAATCCTGTTTTCATTGTCAAACTAAAGATGGCAAGACTTTGGTCAAAGTGCAAGTAAGTTTATATTCTGTGCATAGAGTCCTCACTTATCACTCTTTTTCACCTGTCTGTTTCTCCAAGTTGGTGTGTGATTGAAATTTTGTCGACTGAAATCTCGTCGGTTGCCTCCTTTTTATAAATAGAGGCAAGGGGTGAGGAGGAGAGAGAGGTTCTCCAACCAAATTCCATGAGAGAGAAGCGACGGCCAAGGCTGGGATAATGTCTTTGCCACATAAATGGCATGGTTGAGCTATGTATGGTGTGCTTTAAAACTAGAATTTTGAATAGATTACTTATAATGAAGCTTTGCAGTCGTTCTTTTGTGTCACCAACTTCAATTAGCTCCTTCAGCTGCGGCTTGAAGCATGCTAATCGCTCGGTGAAGGTGCAATCTCGCCAAAATGTCACGGTTCATGCGGTAGCTGCTCTCGAGGCTCCAGGAACTGTTCCATCAGGTGCTAGTCCCGATGATTTGGACACGCAAACAGCATACAAGCAATTTGACGAGCTCCTGGACGAATACTCTGTGAGCTTTAAAAGCGGCGATAAGGTAGGTTACTATCAATGATGATTTATAATACAAAATATACCCCGTAAAACACAATGCGTCACGCAGAAGCTCCCTTTCCATCCTGGATGCCTCTCAATCCTCCCTTTTTTAATTCCTTCTCTATCTACAGGTCGTGGGCACAGTTTTTGGGGTGGATAATAAAGGCGCATACATCGACGTAGGAGGGAAAACAACCGCATTCTGCCCCACTGGAGAGCTTTCTCTCAACCATGTTTCCAGAGCCACAGACGTCATTAGCCCAGACACCGTCAAGGAGTTTGTAGTCATCAGAGATGAGCAGGCTGGAAACCTCATCGTCTCCCTCAAACGCATTGAATTGGAATTGGCCTGGGGCCGCCTCACACAGTTAATGGAAGAAGATGCCATCGTTAGTGGACAGGTCGTCGCAACCAATCGTGGCGGTCTCATTGTCGAGGTCGAAAACATCCGTGGCTTCTGCCCCGGTTCTCAGCTTCCCAGACGTGTTGCATCCTTCGAAGAGCTCATGGATGAACAGCTCTCCTTCAAAATCACAGAAGTTGACGAAGAAAGACAGAGGCTCATGCTCTCTGCCAGAGCAGCAGCAGCCACAGAAAATCCTGTCAACTTTGCCATTGGCGACGTCGTCGAAGGCATCGTCACCAGCGTCAAACCATATGGTGCCTTTGTTGAAATCGGCGGCGGTGTTAGTGGACTCTTGCACATCTCTCAAATCTCACATGATCGTATTCTTAACGTTGACAAGGTTCTGGCTGATGGTGATAAGATCAAGGTGATGATCTTGAGTCAAGACAAGGAGAGAGGCAGGGTGGCATTGTGCACTAAGAAATTGGAACCAACCCCTGGTGATATGTTGAGGGACCCTGCTCTTGTATATGAGAAGGCAGAGGAGATGGCAGCAGTGTTCAAAGAGAGAGTGGCAGCGGCAGAGGCTGCAGCTAGGGCTGAGGATGGGTCTCAGTAGAGTGAGAGAGAAGGCGATTGAGATTAAAAGAATTAGCAGTTGACTGATTTTGAGTTGCCTTTTTTTTACGTGTATACATCATCATGTAATGCAACATTTGCTTCATGTCACTGTTCCTTACAGAGAAGAAAAAAAGTGCACCGGTACCAACAAGAAACCCAGACCCATTGCTGCTCGCTACTACTCTTAGATATTACTTCCCCAATCAACAGAATTTCCACCTGTTATTGCAATTCAAGCAACTGACAAACGTGGTCATAGGTTCATCAGCACTTCTAGTCTGCATTTGATAATATGTACACTTCCTTTCCTTGCATTTAGCACATTGAAACTGGTCTGTTGTAGCTTGCTTCGCTGAAGAAGGTGCAGAATCAAACAGCTTCTTTTCCCTAATCTTTGCAGTCTCTTCCTTTTGAACATCACTCGCCAGTTCTTCTGCAGTGAGCTCAACTAGAATATCTGGAGTAATCTCACCAACAACTACCTTCCTCCGAAGGTCCGGGTTTTTATCATTTTTTAGGTTGAAATGCAGCTGTCTGAATTTGTTTTTATATGGGACAGATATGCCATTGTGAACCTTTAGTAATTCTACTTCAATTTCTACCGCAAGCTTGATTATTTCAGATTTTTGGATATCTACGCCTTCAGAAATTGTCTTGACTAGGGCAGTGGCCAAGTTGGCACGGATCTTATCTCTAACCGTATCGCCCGCTTTGGGAATGGCTTCTGGGTCGATGGAGCCTGCTTCTGCATCTGCTCCATCATTTATATTTTTGGATGTAGTGGTTCCTTGAGATGCAGTGGTGGTGGAGACAGAAGTAGGAGCTTGTGACGGTTTAGTAGAAGGGTGAAATTTGCCTGGCTTGTAAGCTGGAGAGGCAACTAGAGGAGGAGCAGCTGCTCTGTCATCTTCTTCTTTTGACTTTTGACTGGCAGCGACGACCTGCTCTTTGATTATAGTTTCTTCCTTTCTGGCAATTTGCTTCCAAGAAGCAATTGTCTCGATGGCTGCCTTTTTTATGTCTTCATTGGGGTGCTTTGTCAAGGTCTTTAATCGCTTGGGTGCCATGGTTGCTGCTAGAAGAGAAATGGTGATGGGTTTTTGTTTTAGTGCTTTGAGGGCGTCGATCACTCTGGAATGTTGTGCAGGGTCGTCGAGTGATTTGGAGGCAAATAAAGCTGCATCGACTAAGCTATTGATATCATCTTTAGTGGCACTCATGTCAATTCAGTTCTCGTTGAAGAAAAGAGGGGACAATTTGAATCACCAAATGGGGAGATGTAAAAGAGCTAAACCAGTGCCAAATAAATGGCCCCACTGCAGCTGCTAAATTCAATGCTGACTTCAATGAATTGTGGGGTTGTTGAGATTTAAGAATTGCAAGGAATGTAGCATGTGGGCTGCCCAAATACTCCTGAAGCCTCGTGTACGCCGAATACAGAGGAGCTTAAAATATCTCGACAGGAGTGATTCTGCAGCAAATAATACAGATACATATGACGATTTCCAAAACCGGGTAGTAATGACATAATGTCAGAGATACACGAGCAGAAACGAGTAGAGAAAGACCCCTAAAAATTGATGTTTTGATTCCAAAATGGCGCATACCTCATTAGCACAATGCAAATGATCCACGTTCTTAGTGCAAGGCTTCCATCGGATGTCCCAGTCGCTGGGGTTCCGTTGGAGCCTTATGTTTTAGTGAGACGGCCAGATGGCACCACTGTTTCTGCAGGTAAGAGCCAGTTTTTCTCTCCTGCATACACTATTTCAAGCCCCCATGGTCTTTCGACAGGACTACACTATAATATACCCCATCCAGCTATTGCTTGTCCCGGAGAACCCCCCTTCTCCTAATCACCTCTCTCCCGACATCTCATCACCCTCTTTCTCAACTCATCTCTTCCCCTTCCTCTTCCACCCTCTTCACCTACAACAACAGAGGAATTCCCACAAGAAGGCCAAACAGATCAGCGCTTCAGTATCAAATATAGGTGGTTTAGATCAGTATTAGCAAAAACAGGGCAGGTCTGTTGGGTCCACCCCGACAGAGATGCCACCATGCAATGTATTCTCTGCCTCCGTTCAAAATGCGACATAAAAAAGAGCTTCCACTGCTCCCCAGAGTGCCTCCACGATGCCTGGCCCTTCCACGTAGACTTCCACGCCCAAGCCATAGCCAGATCAGAGGCAGCCAACAACGGTAATGGCAACAACAATGGCAACGACGCCAACGGACTCCACGCCTCCAACTCCAATGCTAGCCTCTTTGGCGGCCACCAAACTCACCATCACCATGGCAGAACACAGTACAATTATGCTCATCAAGGGGAGACTTGGGTGGAGGTATCCAGGGAAAGAAATTACACCCCAATTGCAGATGATGTCGGTGCAGTTTTGAAATTCGAATGCAATACATATGACGCTGCCTCCCCGTATATGGACATCGGCAAGACATTTGGAGTGATGACTCACAGAGTAATGCCATCTCCAGTACCTCCCCGTAGAGCCATGATACCACTCATCCCCCCGGTAGAGAAGCTCAAAGCTGCAGGCAAGTCTATCGTGGCCAAAGCCAAGTTTACTTTGTTGTCTTATAATGTCCTGGCCGACTTGTATGCATCAGCAGAGCAGTTCCCCAACTGTCCCACATATGCTCTAGCTTGGACATATCGTAGAGTGAATCTGTTGAAAGAGCTGCTGGCATATGATGCAGATATAATGTGTTTACAAGAAGTACAAAGCAACCATTACCAAGATTTCCTTCTACCAGAGCTCACAAAAGCGGGCTACACGTCGGTGTTTAAAAAGAAGACTGCAGAGGTCTACACACGTAGTGCATATGCCATTGATGGGTGCGCCACATTCTTCAAACGCAGTAAGTTTGCCCTGGTTAAAAAATATGAAGTGGAGTTCAACAAGGCAGCAATGAGCTTGGCTGATGTGTTTCCCCCAGAACAGAAGAAGACCGCATTGAATAGATTGATGAAGGATAATGTTGCTTTGATTGCTGTGTTGGAGTTGTTGGAGCCAACGTCTTCATCTGCGGCATCAATGCCCACTGGTGGTGGTGATGGCGGTAAGAGCAATAGCGGTACCCCTACTGCAGCAAGTGCTACTCCTGGGGGTGGAGATACAGCAGCCACTTCTACTGGTAATGGTGGTAGTAGTAGACGCCAGCTGATCTGTGTTGCCAACACCCACATCCATTCCAATCCAGAGCTGAACGAAGTCAAAATCTGGCAAGTTCATACCCTCCTTAAAGGCCTAGAAAAGATTGCTCACAGTGCAGACATCCCAATGCTGGTAGCGGGCGACTTCAACGCCACTCCCGCCAGTGCCGCTCACGAACTGCTGGTCAAAGGGGTAGTCAACCCAGTCCACCCTGACCTCAACATTGACCCCCTTGGCATCCTCAGACCCCCATCAAAGCTACAACACAGCCTGCCACTCTCCAGTGCATACGCCGCAATCAGCCTGGCTCCCCCTACCCCTCCAGACACTGCAGACGGGGAAGGGCATGCCATGCAGAGGCAGCTGAGAAGGTTGCATGAACCCACTGGGGAGCCACAATTTACTAATTACACGTCTACTTTCAAAGATACATTGGATTATATATTGTATAGCTCTGATTCTCTGGTTCCAGTAGCAACCTTGGAGTTGCCAGATGTATCAGAGGCTAGAGGAAGGGAGGTGGAGGGGCTGCCTAATGAGCAGTGGCCATCGGATCATGTGGCTTTGATGGCTGAATTCGCATATTTGACTACTAGTAATGGGCAGGAAGAGAAATGAAAGGAAGGAAGGAAGGTTTGAAAGAGGGAGAGGGATTGTGTATAGCAGCAGCAGATAGGAGCCATTAAAAATAAAAAAGGGAGGGAACTTTGTCGCCAAAAGCAGCTCCGCACGAGATCCAGAAGTCGGGAAGGAAGTTGTTTGACGCATACCTACAGTTATATGCATCTCTCTCTTGTGAATATGTGTAGGTAACACTCTGTGTGTGTACCTCTTCGTGTGTAAATAAATCAAAAATTAAATGACTTAAAAGCACTTTCGTTACAGTGGTTATATTTTTATAATTCAACACAGTGCAAGGATATTACTATTATTACTCTGCATGATGATGATTGTCTTGAATGATATCAGTGGGTAGACTGAACCTAAATCCAAGATAGGAACTAGGATCTCCACTGACCAATGGTGATATGTCCTCTGCTACGTCTTCCAAATGACCCTGATGATGATGATGATGATGCTGATTGAATGCATTACCACCAAAACCAACACCAACATCTCCAGCAGTTGCACCAAACCCAGCATCATCAGCAGGAGAAAGAAATGAGAATGCACCAAGATGTGACGTCTCCAAATGACCTCCTGCTCCTCCTCCTCCTCCTGCAGTACCGGTAGTTGCACCACCACCCCAAGTGGCAACAGAATCGCTAAAGCATACAGATGATGTATTACTGCCTGTATTGCCAATGATCGCCCAATCTGAGCTGTTGAGTTGGGAAAGATTGCTGTGCCCTTGACTGTGCTGTTGCTGCAGTGTTTGTTGTTCCTGATTGTACTGATGGAGATGATGGCGTTGATATTCTTTTTTTCCGAGAGGCCCCAAGTTACTAGCTGCCGCATTGGTTGTATCAGCAGCAGCAGCAGCAGCAGCAGCAGTAGTAGTAGTATCACCACCACCCAATGACATGGTCAGTGCATAATGCATTGATAACAGATTATCCTGAACATCTCTTGACATGTATGGACTAGACTGGTCCAGTTGAAACTTGCTGGCTGCTGCTGCTGCTGCTGATGATGATGATGATGGCATGGTATTGTGATGATGCTGATGATGATGGGAGTAGGATTGGTGGGAGGAAGGGTAGCTACTGCTGGGAGTGGTGGACACACTGCTGCCTCCTTGATGAGAATAGGTTGCCTCATGGGAGTGGTGAGAGGACAGGTAATTGGAAGACGATGGATGGTGTTGTCGTTGGCTGAAAGGACCACCACCTCCACCACCTCCTACTCCTCCTCCACTACCACTCATTTCTCCAATAATAGCACTGGTAGTGGTAGTAGTAGTACCCCTCGCTGCTGCTATGTCAGAGGAACGTAATGTCAGTTGTCTGTTGATTGCATCTTTCAAAATATATATCTCTGATACTGATAGCAAGGGAAGGAGTTGGCAGATATATGGCACCAAAACAGCTGGCAGTTGTTGGTGATGGTGTTGTTGCTGCTGCTGCTGGCTTAAATCTCCTCCTCCTCCTAATGGAGGAGGTGCGCCTGGCAATGAAGAACTGCGTCTATGTCTGATTTCAAATGGACTTGCAGTAACGGTCAAGTCAGAACGAACAGTAGCAGTAGCAGCAGCAGCAGCAGCAGCAGGAGATGACGTGGTAGTGGTAGTGGTGGTAAGGCCATGCTGCTGCTTGTATTGAGATGCTGTACTGCTGTGGGTACTTTGATGAGTGGTAGTGCTTCTTCCTGCTGATTGATGTTGTTGGTGTTGTTGTTGCTGCTGGCTTTGCGATGATGTACTGCCAAAACAAAGCTCCTTGGAGCCAAGTTGTTCAGCAAATGATTTCCTTGTTGCTCCTGCTGCAGAGTTGATATTGTTGCTGTTATTGTTGTTAGTCAGAGAGGGGGTCTGTGCTAATGCTCTGGATTTCTTCACGGTTTGTAACGCAGCTGCTACGGCTGCTGCTGTGTTGCCTTTTCCATCTTGTTTACTATAAATATTATAATTATTGATAGTATCATTGCTGCTGCCACTGATCATGTTCTTCATGTTTGAAGTAGGTACTGATGTTGGCAGTGGTGGAGCTTTGCTATGTTTTTGTGTCAAATTCACGCTGCTTTGGCTCTTCTTTGATGATGCCGACGACGCCGACGTCAATGCTGACGAAAATGATAGTGGAGATGGAGATGGAGTGAGTGTGCCTGCTGCTGATGATGAAGATGTAAGTGGAGTTGTGTGTGCAAGTGGCTGCATAGATTTAGCTGCTGCAGCTGGAGTGAATGGTTGCAGAGATGATGATGATGGTGGAGACGTGGTTGTAGATGAGGATGATCTGACTGATGCCTGTCGTTGCCTGGTTTGCTTGATGGATGATGCTGATGATAAGGGTGCTGGTGGTGGTGTGGATTTAATATGAGTGGATAAAGGGTGGTTAGGGGTAGAACAAGAGGGAGGGGATGGTGTTGTAGTGGTTGCCATTGCACCCGTCTTTTGTTGATGCTGCTGTTGTTGTTGAGAGGTATTGGCGCTGCTCCCGCCCTTCTTCTGTGCTGTTCTCTTCATCAAAATTTTCTGGCGAGCTTCTTCATCATCGTTTCTAAATTGCAACACAAATTCGTGGATGCCAGCGAGTGCATTGAGAGCGCTGGATTTGGCATCTTCCTTCACAAAGCCATGGCTGGCAGGGTGAGGGGTCGTTTTGTTGGTCGTGTGAGATTGACCACTAGGGCCGGAGAAATTATTATTGTTGTTGGTTCCTGAGAAGGAGTTGGGGAGTGCTTTAAATTCATTGGCTGCATGGTACATATGGGGAGGTTTGTCCGGTGTGCTCTTCATAGTGTGCATGTGTGCTTGTATAAGTATGTAGCAGTCTGTGAGATGTGGGAGCGGGGTGGGGAGAGGAGATTGAGGGGGAGCAAATCGTGGTGTCAGAGACTGGGTAGACGAGAGGTATGCAAGCGATAATAACGTGTGAATAAACAATTACTTATGCATAAGAGAGTCAATAGACCTACCAGTGAGGTTGTAAAAGGCCGGATAGAAACTTCAAAGGGATTAGAATAGCTCCAGGCCTCTTGGTTCCTTACGAATTAGTGCTACAATTCGATTGGACACACTTGTAAAAGCATAAACGCCAATTTCATCGTTTTCTGGCTTAATAGAGAGAGGGAATCATTCTGGCCTGAGATTAGATATTATAATTTAACGTTGTGAGCTAGGTTTATAGCTGTGAAGTAGAAACGAAGTTGATGATGTTCGGCTCAATCAAAAGATGCAATAAAAGCTGCTTAGAACAATCAAACCTCAAGGTATTCAATAGACTCCTGCCCCCCCTCCCTCTCCCGCTCCTCTCTACACTTCACCCACCACCACCACCACCACTACTACTGCCACTACTCACTTCTTCCAACTCAAAATTACTCAACACCTTATTTTCCAAATGCTTCCCATACCTCACTGACTCATATTCACCTTCTTTACCATCCTTTCTCAGCTCTTTTAAAGGCTCTATGATTGTATCAAACCCGCATTCATAGAAAAACGGTACACTCACCCTACTCCTCTTCCCACCATTAGCATTACCATCATTAATCACTCTATGCAAAGTAGGCTTATATTCTCCATGCGTCAACACCCTCATCATATCTCCAATATTACATACCAACGCTCCAGGTATTGGATCTGCAGGTATCCACTCCCCAGTAGATGCATTTTTTACTTGCAGAGCAGATACCCCTTGTTCTTGATTGACTATGGTCAGAAAACCATAGTCTGTGTGCTCTCCACACGACAGCTGCTTTGACCTCTCGATTTCTGACAATGACAATGATGATGATGGATTACCAGTATTACTATTACTATCATTAAGTTTTGGGTAGTGAATGACTCTAACGACCCAGTAGTTATCAGCAGCAAGATGAGTAAATGTGTCGACATCCTGGAGACCAAGACCCAAGGCAATACCCTTCATGATAGTACTGCCTAGAGATAGACATCCTTGAATGTAGTGCTGGAGATGGTAATGGAAAAGAGGGAAATCTGAGGGCCAAGGGTTGGTGCCGTGGATTGGACTGGGGCTGACTTGAGATGTGAACAGAGGGGCGAGACCATCACCATTACCACTAGTAGCAGAGGAGGATGGTGAATGAGTGTCATCAACAACTTCTCTATAATAATCTAAAGCCTCGTGCCAATCTCTTTGGAACTTTGGGGTTCCGTCACTGTCTATGTATCTAGTGACATTCTGGCCTAGGGACTGGTATCCTCTGTAATGGGTTGAGGGGAGGAGCTTGAGCTGCTGTTTCTGGTCTGGTGTGGCAGATTGGAAAAATGACCGGGCGGTAGATAAGGTTTCTTCGGTGGTTGTATCTGGAATGCCGTGGTTGATAACGTAGAAGAATCCGACGTCACGACAGGCTTGGTCCAACGCGTTGCCTACGGTCTTCTTTTCAGCAAGGGTGGATGTTGGGTTAATCAAGGGTTGAATGTCCACTATTGGGATGGTCGTGAATAATCTGCCAGCTTGGAGCAATGAATTAAGACCCCTTGCTCGAAACATTTTCATAGACCTGGGGAATTGGGTGTGCAAATGTGTATTTCCCTCGGTTCTTCCGAGTATGAAAAAACTCAAAAAAAGAAACAGGCCAAAAAGGAACAGGAGTCACAAGAGTCGGGGGAGCTTGGACACCATATCAATGCAAGAATTCCTCTATTTACGTCAAATCGACATTCATTAGGTATAACATTGCACTCAAGAAGTCATAGCTGATAGTACAGTACTAAAAAACACATCCTCCACTCACTACCATAACATCTTGATCTCACACCTCAAATCATCATCATGTTGACGACTTTAAGGGCACCGTGCCCTCTTAAATCCCACGCAAACCGCATCCAGAAGCGTCAATATAGTATATTAACACCATGTGCATCCCTAGATAACTCATCTACATTTGCAATAGCCCAACAAGCAGTGATGTTCTCCGCTGTCGTCGGCGGAGAAGCAGCATTCACCGGCCTTACCAAGGCTAATCCACAGGGCAAACCAGAGCTCATTCCCACCCTTACAGGCGTAGGAGGTTCTCTCATCGCAGCCCTATTGCTTCAAGTAGATGCAGCGCAGTTCGTAGGCGCAATAGTTGGTTTGGGAGTGGCAGGAGTGATGATGGGGGTTTATGTCAAGAGGTTTCAAGATACAGAATTTGATCCCCTGGATTGGCCGGGAGCTAAAACATGGCCAGCAGTGATGTGTTTGATTAGTTTCTTTGCATTAGCAGCATTTGGGCAAGGATTGAGGGCAGGCTTTTAGAAAGGAAGAAATAGAGGAGGGGAGGGGCAAGGGTGGTGTGAGGGGGGCGTTCCATATTCTTCTGGAAGCAAGCGGCGGTCAGAGGAGGAATGAGTACAAATAGGGGGTGTTGCCTTTAGATTGGTAGCATAAAATAACATACTAGTAACTTCCTGTAATCTGTGCAAAGTTCATTTGCAAAGTAAGGTTATTATATCTCAAGTCAAGAGTAACCAGACATCAGCACACTTTGATCGAATCTAATCAAGTGAACGCCTAGCCAATAATCAAGAACACCATGACTGGCGAAACTGAGACATATGCTTTCCGTAAGTAGGATAAAAACATGGCGATTCGTGGGAGAGCAGCCACCAGATGCAAATCCCCCCCTTCTAGAGACATCTAATCATGTTCCTCTTCTCCTTCCTTTCTTTCATTTGTGCAGAGGCTGAGATCAATCAGCTGCTCTCACTGATCATCAACACCTTCTACTCCAACAAGGAGATCTTCCTCAGAGAGCTGATCAGCAATTCCAGCGATGCTTTGGACAAAATCCGCTACCAAAGTCTCACTGACAAGGCTGCTTTGGAGTCCAACCCAGAGCTCTACATCCACATCATCCCCGATAAGACCAACAAGACCCTCACCATCATCGACTCCGGTGTTGGTATGACCAAGGCCGATTTGGTCAACAATCTTGGAACCATTGCTCGTTCCGGAACCAAGGCTTTCATGGAGGCCCTCACCGCCGGTGCGGACATCTCCATGATTGGCCAATTCGGTGTCGGTTTCTACTCTGCCTACCTTGTTGCTGACAAGGTCACTGTCATCACCAAGCACAATGACGACGAGCAGTACGTCTGGGAATCCCAAGCTGGAGGTTCCTTCACCATCACTCCTGATGTCGATGGGGAGAGGCTGGGCCGTGGTACCAAAATGACTCTGCACCTCAAGGAAGACCAGCTGGAGTACCTTGAAGAACGCCGTCTCAAGGATCTGGTCAAGAAACACTCTGAGTTTATCTCCTATCCCATCTCCCTCTGGACTGAAAAGACAACCGAAAAAGAGGTGAGCGATGACGAAGAGAAAGATGAGGATGAAGAGGGCAAGGGCAAGGAGGCAGCAGATGAGGAGAAGGAGGGCAAGGCCACTGAGGTCAAGGAGAAGAAGACGAAGAAAATCCAAGAAGTCTCACACGACTGGCAGTTGGTCAACAAACAAAAGCCAATCTGGATGCGCCCAGCTGACGAGGTTCCCCGCGAGGAGTACAACGCTTTCTACAAGTCGCTCACCAACGACTGGGAAGATGCTCTTGCTTACAAGCATTTTGCTGTTGAAGGCCAACTGGAGTTCAAGGCCTTGCTTTTCTGCCCCAAGAGAGCTCCATTTGACGTGTTTGACAGCCGTAAGAAGCAAAACAATATCAAGTTATATGTCCGCAGAGTGTTCATCATGGACAACTGCGAAGAGCTGTGCCCAGAGTGGCTTGGCTTTGTCAAGGGAGTGGTTGACTCTGAAGATCTCCCTCTCAACATCTCCCGCGAGACGCTCCAGCAAAACAAGATCCTCAAGGTTATCCGTAAGAACCTGGTCAAAAAGACCCTGGAAATGTTTGGTGAGATTGCCGAGAACAAGGACGATTACGCCAAGTTTTACGAAGCCTTCTCTAAAAACATCAAACTGGGAGTGCACGAAGACAGCGCCAACCGTGGCAAGCTCTCTGACCTCCTCCGTTATCACTCCACCAAAAGCGGCGATGAGTTCACCTCCTTGAAGGACTATGTCACTCGTATGAAGGAAGGACAGAACAGTATCTATTATATTACTGGAGAGAGCAGGAAGGCTGTGGAGAACAGTCCATTCCTGGAACGTCTCAAGAAGAAGGGGTACGAGGTCATCTTCATGGTGGACCCCATCGATGAGTATGTGGTTCAGCAGCTCAAGGAGTATGATGGAAAGAAACTGGTTTCTTGCACCAAGGAAGGACTTGAAATTGAGGAAACTGATGAAGAAAAGGCGGCCCAAGAAGCAAAGAAGGCTGCCTTTGAGTCTCTGTGCAAGACCATGAAGGACATCCTCGGGGACCGTGTTGAAAAGGTAGTGGTCAGCGACCGCATTGTCGACTCCCCCTGTGTTCTCGTCACTGGTGAGTATGGCTGGTCTGCCAACATGGAGCGTATTATGAAGGCTCAGGCCCTCAGAGACAGCCAGATGGGCATGTACATGGCTTCCAAGAAGACTCTGGAGATTAACCCCAACAACCCCATCATGGAGGAGCTGCGTAAGCGCTCTGAAGCAGACAAGGGAGACAAGACAGTCAAGGATCTGGTGCAATTGTTGCATGAGACTGCTCTCTTAGCCAGTGGCTTTTCTCTTGATGACCCCAATACCTTTGCATCTCGTATTCATCATATGGTGAAGTTGGGATTGAGTATTGATGAAAGTGGGGAAGGTGATGAGGAGGAGGGTGATGATGAGTTGCCAGAGTTGGAAGAGATTGCTGAAGGGTCACGCATGGAGGAAGTGGATTAAAAAAAAAATATGTGTGTGCAAGTACTAAGTGTTGTTGTCAATGAATCAAAGGGAGAAACATTATGTTACATTTATGTTATGATGATGATGATGAAGTTTAACATCGCTACCAAAATTTAAGAACCCGAAGGTAAAATATAAAGTGTAAAAACAGTCCAAAAGTGCCCTAAACCGGATGTAATCTGGCATTTCTGGCCGAAATTGCATCCTGAAAGTGTTATCCAAACAATAATAGTGTACTTTCAGGATAAAGGAGGCACAGCCATCGTGAGTAATCTGGTACCATTTCTTAAGATATCTGAAAAAGTGTCTTTACAGCTGACTTAATAAAATAAATTTACTAATACTGAAAGAGAGATGTTGTACTGCGGGTAGTCCTCCTTGCATTCATGTACTTCCTATTATTTACCATTCAAGGCTCCCCCAAAGCTATTCTGAAATTAGTAGTCTTTAAGCCAATTAACCTACGAGTAAAGCAGAAAAAAGATCGACAAAATTATAAAAGAGTTGCGGAGGATAGTAGTAGTAGTAGTTTCCATTCTATTGGTAAAGGTAAAAAGACTGCCAAATTAATATATTTATGTAAACTTCCAAGTCCAATCGTAAGAGCCGCTAGCAACCCGGACATTATTCACAAACCCAGTCTCAGCCCTATTATAAGTTCCCAAAGCAACAGACACTCCTACAATTTTACCGTCATTAACAAAGTCAGAGAAGCCATTTGTTTCCAGAAGAGTTACCCAAGAAGCCAGACTGCATCTATAATCTCCCCAATAGCCTGCTGTCAGACCAAATACAGACTTAATACCAGTTACACTGATTCCTTTGCCTCCAGCGGTCAAGCAGGTGGTTCCTCCAGTTGTGGATCCAGTAGACGGCTTATGCCAGGTATCTTTGGGGATAGTTGGGGTGATGTCAGGGTGATAGGTGGGTTCCAGTACAAAGTTGGTGGTC
>Ga0114919_10001433_pt1 | contig 19089 bp, 17 predicted proteins | sample BlataG_FD_88682 | JGI IMG/M metagenome (GOLD analysis project Ga0114919, IMG submission 88682) | Deep subsurface microbial communities from Black Sea to uncover new lineages of life (NeLLi) - Black_00105 metaG | ecosystem: Environmental > Aquatic > Marine > Oceanic > Sediment | place: Atlantic... | reverse complement strand
TATCGCATGCAATAAAGAGCGTGCCAATATTATGCATAAAGAATACGGCTCACCATTCCTGCCGAAAGTGATTCGCAACTTGCCACGTTTTTCCGAACCAGCAAAGAACGATAGGCGGCTGCGAGATTTTGTTAAGGGGCAAAATCCAAATATTGACCGCATTGTTCTTCACATTGGTGGGCCTATAGCGAGAAGTGTGGATGTAGTACTGCCAGCATTGGCAAAAGTTCCGAAAAACATCGGACTGATATTACTTGGACATGCACGTACCCAAGATATTGATAACATACAACAATTAATACAAGAATATGATATTGCAGACAGAGTATTTTTGCGTCATCCAATGCCTTATAGTGATTACATAAGCTACCTCAGTTCCGCAGATTTGGGAATAGTTATTTACCCGAACACAAGCAGAAATAATTATTACTGCGCATCGAATAAAATTTATGAATTTGCAATGTGCGGTTTGCCTGTTGTGTCAGTGGATTTTCCACCGTGTAGAGACATACTTGAACGATACCGCTATGGAGTTTATTTTGCATGGAATGATCCCGATGATCTCGGGCGAGCTATTACACAATGTTTGGGAGATGAAAACCAGTATCAGCAGATGAAGACAGAAGCCTTACGAGCTGCAGGAGAAGAAAACTGGGACCGAGAACAACTGCGTCTTATTCAGATATATGGGCGGATTTATGGGGACGAGAATCTTTCGCCCAAGTTGTGAGGGGCGGTATTGGCAGGAAAAAAGCGAGGTATTCCGGTTGTACTTGAACTACAGCGTGATATGAACGACCCCGGTAATCTTCCTTCTTGGAGGAAGAAGCTTTTGTTTGAAGCTGTAAAAATGGCTGACGCCGTGGTTTCGCCATCCGCTCATCTCGCGACCAAGTGCCGTAACGCTACGGGGCAGAACGTCCAGATTATTCCGAGCGGAACCGACACTCTCTTCGACGAAAAGCCACCTTCCGACTTGTCACGGAAACGACGGGTCCTTTTCGTTGGCACGCTGGATGCTAACAAGGGCATCAAAGCATTGCTCCAGACATCGCTAAAGCTGTTTGCTAATGGTATTAATTTTGAGCTGTTTATCGTTGGCGCAGGTTTCATTGGCGAAGGTCCTTTGCGACGTGAGCTGGAAAAACTGGCTCAAGGACACCCACAGGTCGAGTTCCTTGGTGAGATCACTGCTGAAGAGGTGCGGGAGCAGATGCGTCAGGCACAACTGTTGTGTGTACCCAGCTACACCGAAACCCTCGGTTTGGTCTATATCGAAGCTATGAAACAGGGCTTACCCGTTATTGGTCGCCGTGGCACGGGAATTGATGGCATTGGTGAGGCAGGTCGAGACTATGAAGTGATTAACAATGATGAAGAACTTTACAGTCTTTTGCCTGCTTTACTTGAAGATGATGGTCGCCGCTTACGGCTGGCAGAAGCGGGACAACGTTTGGCTGCCAACTGGACATGGAAAAATACGGCTTTACAGCATATGGCCATTTTCGAGCGGCTGGTCCATAAACGGAACATTCAATGTAACCAACAGAGCCCGTTAGAGGAACAGGAGTAATTTGCAAAAGTGTTAATTGTTACGAGCAGGGCAAGAGAGTGCGGAGTGGAGGTTGTCAGTTACCGCGCTTTGTTAAGATGAGTTCATCAGGCCCGTCAGTCCCGGAGACTGGCCATGAGAATACTGATAATTTGGGCGGAAAGCATCAACAGACACACCGGCGGCACTATACATCTGTCCGGCTGGTGTCATGGTTTGAAAACTTTGGGACATAATATCAAAATAGTTGCACCTTGTTATGGCAGTGCTAAGAGTTCTCCAATTGAAGATATTTCCTATATTCGTTTACCTGGCCGTTGTCTTGCGAGTTTTATGCTGCTGCAGGTCGGCACCGTATTTTGGCTGCCTTACTTGATTTTCAAATACCGGCCCGAAGTCGTTTTTGTACGTACGTGTTTCCTGGCCTTCTTAATGGCCTTTATCTGCAGGCTGGCCGGCATACCGATGATTGTCGAAGCCGGGACTGTGGTGGACGCGGAAGTGAGCATGCGAGGCGAGAGCAGGTTTCTGGCCCGTTTGATAAGGATTATCGACAGACTGAATTATCGTTGTGTCAGTGGTATAACATCTGTTACGGCCGGCGCCCGAGAGGAATTTATACGCAGGGGCGCAAATCCGGATACTACGGTTGTCATTCACAATGCGGCGCGGGTGGATGTTATGCAGCCGATGAATCAAAGACAGGCCCGACGACAGTTAGGTCTTGCTGAGGAAGGTTACATTGTCGGATATTTCGGTTCGTTTGCTCCCTGGCAGGGTTTGGATATACTTGTTGAATCAGCCGGAAAGGTTATTGAAGGTTCGTCACAGTCTGTGCGATTTGTCCTGGTGGGTGAAGGGCAAGGCCGCCGGGAATTACAGCAGATGGTTGACCAATTAGGTTTGAGTCAGTATTTCACGTTTCTTCCACCTGTGTCGTTTGAGCAGGTTGCCGTTTTCAATAATGCCTGCGATGTGACTGTTATTCCGGTTCACGATTCGCGCAGGCTTCAGTATGGTTTGGACCCGCTAAAATTCTGGGATGCTGTCTCTGTCGGTGTTCCGGTACTTGTGCCGGAGGGTTGTCAGTTGGATGATGTCCTCGAACGGCTGGGTCTGCCGGGGATTTTTCGCCCTGGTGATAGAAAATATCTTGCCGAAGCGATACTTGAGGTTCTGGGGCAAACGGAACATTATCAGTCCAGACGAAAAGATGTTCACCGAATCGTGTCTGAGCAATACAGTTGGACGCGTGTCGCAGAAAAATTAGTAGAACACTGCCGACGGCTTGGAGGAAAAACACGGTGACAATGAAAACGTCAGCGCGTATTTTGCAGGTTGCCAATGAGGCAGGCCCATTATACCTTTTTATGCTGCCGCTCTGCCGGGCTTTAAGGCAGGCGGGTGCGGAGGTGGAGCTGGCATGTACGCCGCGGGGAGCGTTGTGGGGGCCTTTGAATCGGTTAGATTTTAAGGTACATGCATTACCGGCGGGAAGTTGGAGCAGGCCGTCAACGTGGTGGATGATTTATCACAAGCTGCGATTACTATTACGAACAGGTGAATTTGATTTGATGATTGTATGTACCCCGGCGATGAGTTGGGTAGCCCGACCGGCGGCCCATGGTTTGGTACCGGCGAGCATCTATTTTGCTCACGGTCTGCCCTTTGCACCCGAGCAATCAAGGCTTGCCCACATAGCTTTTCGATGGGTTGAACAATTGATGGCGAAGTACACTGACGCAGTCATTGTCGTGAACAGCGATGATGCAGCCGCTTGCCAGAGATTTAAATTAACTCGTTCAGATGGGCGTTGCTACCATGTGCCTGGTCCGGGTGTGGATGTGGATGCGTTTGCCATCCGGCCAGCAGAGCATCTCATAACGAAGCTGGAGCAGGAGTTGGGCCTAAGAGCCGGCAAACCGATGGTTCTGTTTTTAGGTCGATTTATTCGGTCTAAAAGGCCTGGTGACGTTCTGGAATTGGCCCGAAGGATAGGTCCCGAAGTTGACTTTGTTCTGGCCGGTGAGGGACCACTGTGGAAGCAAATCAAGGAAGCGGGGGCCAGGATAGGGCCGCACGTAAAGGTGATTGAATTTACCGACCAGGTTCGGTTGCTTCTGGCACGGTGCAGTTTGTTTGTATTGCCAAGTGTTTTCCGGGAAGGGCTGCCTCAGACGCTGCTGGAAGCCCATTCTGCGGGCAAACCTGCGGTGGCTTATGATGTTCGCGGTCCTCGTGATATTATTGAGCACGGCACGACAGGATATTTGGTGCAGCCTTGTAATGTCGATGAGCTGTATGAAGCGGTAAGGAATATCCTCAAGAACGACGAGCTTAGGTTCAGGATGGGTCAGGCCGGGCAAAAGCGCATTCGGGAGAAGTTTTCGACCAATGCGGCGCTATCCGCTATTTTGCCTGCTGTCTGTGAAGTGCTTCAGCAGAAGAATATTTGTGATATACAGTACAGAGGAGAGACAGGTTATGGAACTAAGTAACTCAAAAATTTTAGTAACGGGCAGTTCCGGAACAATAGGCAATTGTTTGTGTGAGGCCTTATTAGAGAGAGGCAGCGATGTTGTTGGTGTTGATATTAAACAAAATCGATGGAATGCAGAGGTTCATCGCCGGACTATTTATATAGACCTGAGAAATCCGGATAATCTCGAAAAGTTACCCAAAGACTTTGATATGGTTGTTCATTTTGCCGCTAATGCGAGAGTTTACAACCTGGTCAAGGAGCCAGACCTGGCAAGAGACAACTTTTTAATCCTGTATAATGTTGCGGAGTTTGTCAGGAAAAACAACATTAGAAGAATTCTATTTGGTAGCTCCAGGGAGGTGTACGGAGATTCAGGGCATATTATTCATTCGGAAGAGGAATCCTTCGTTAAAAATTGCGAAAGCAGTTACACCGCTACGAAGATTGCCGGGGAAGCCATAATACATGCGTATGAACAATGTTATGGTATTGAATATGTGATTGTAAGATTTTCGAATGTATATGGTAGATTTGATTATAGCGATAGAGTTGTCCCTTTATTTATCTGGAAAGCTTTGAAAAACGAAGACATTCACATATACGGGAGAGATAAGGTCCTTGATTTTACTTATATCGAGGATAGCGTGGACGGAGTGGTTAAATCTCTGGAGCTTTTTGAAACTTCAAAGAATGAAGTCTATAATATTGCATCTCAAAAGGGGTATTCAATTGAAAAAGTTGCCCGGCTAATTATTGAATTAACTGATTCCAAAAGTAAGTTAATTTATGAAACAAACCGTACAGGAGAAGTGTGCAGGTTTATTGCAGATATATCAAAAGCAAATGCAGTTCTAAATTATTATCCGAAAACTAATTTGCGGGATGGGATAAAGAAAACAATAGAATGGTATTCTCCGAGAATAAAAGAATACGAAGAAGAATTGAGTAAAGCTGACATCATCACTTCGTAGGGGTGTAAGCGTGATTTTAGCCGTTGTTGAGGCGGGTAAATGATGTTGCAATTGAGCGCTTTAGCAAAAGAAGATTTGGGATATGAAGGATGGCGCAATAAAATTAAGGGCAATTTATGAGCAGCTCGTTAAATAAAGGTCGAATTAAGGTTTGTATTCTTACTTCCGGTCATCCAGTTTTTGATGCCCGAATTTTCCATAAAGAGGCAAAAACTCTGGTGAAGGCAGGCTATAAGGTGGTTCTTATTGCTCAACATAGTAAAGAAGAAACTGTGGATGGCGTAAGAATTGTTCCTTTGCCCACGCCAAAGAACAGATTCGAGAGAATGACAAAGGTCGTGTGGAAATTGTTCAGGTTGGCTTTAAAGGAAAAAGCTCGAATCTATCATTTTCATGACCCGGAGCTAATTCCGGGGGGGCTCTTTCTAAAAATTCTGGGCAAGCAAGTCATATACGATATTCATGAGGATTATCCAGAGACGATGTTAACTAAAGATTGGTTGCCGAAATTCCTGAGAAAACCCCTCAAGATAATAATTAAGTATATAGAAAAGTTTGCTTTTATTTTTTTTGATGGTCTGGTGTTTACCACAGAAGGACAGATAAAGAAAAGCGGAAATCCCGATAAGAAGCAAGTTGTTCTATACAATTATCCATCGATGAATGTGATCTCGAGCGTACCTTTGAATTCTGAAAAAAAGTATGATTTGGTTCATTTAGGTACGATATTTCCGTGGAGAATGAAATTTATGTTAAAAGTCGGAGAAGCGGTAAAGAAGTTTAAGCCGAGTTTTTCCTGGATATTCATCGGTATAAATAAATCTACAATTGAATGGGCAGAAGAAAATATAGCTTCAGCACTTAAGGAAAACTATGTTTTTATTCAAAGAAAAGCCTATCTTGAAGCCTTAGCTTTGGCAAGCAAGGCTAAAATCGGGTTTAATTACCACCCTCCCGGAAGTCGATTTGAGGTCCTAATCCCGGTCAAGGTTTTTGAATATATGGCACTTGGGTTACCGATAGTTTCTGCAAATATGGATGAATTGAGCAAACTCTTAAGCAACTATAATGGTAAGATAGGTTTTCTGATTTCGGAGAATACGCCTGAAAGTTTCGCTGAAAAAATTGAGATGTTGCTTTCCAGTGAGGACAAAGCCGGGGACATGGGTAAGTTTAACCAAGAACTTTGTCAATCGCGTTTCAATTGGAGCGGAGAAGGAAGTAAATTAATGAATTTCTATGAGGAAGTGCTGAATGACAGGAAAAAGGTTAATAATAAATGCTGATGATTTCGGCTTTACCTTTGGAAGTAATCGAGGGATACTGGAAGTGCTGGCTGCAGGGGTGGTGCGCAGTATTAGTGTAATTTCAAACTTTCCCGCAGTTGAAGAAGTACCGCTTGTGGCAGAAAGACTCCCCGATGTTAGTATTGGTATCCACTTAAATCTTTCGGTCGGAAGGCCGGTATCTGACCCTGCCGAGGTGAGTTCGTTGGTTGATGAATCGGGGCATTTTTGGTATAGACGGTTTCCGCAAAAGGCTTTATTAGGGAAGTTGAGAACAGGACATATTCGTAAGGAGCTGCGTGCTCAAATTGAGCGTCTGAAGTCCTTTGGTGTCAAAATTAGTCATTGGGACAGTCATCAGGGCAGGCATTTATATCTACCGTTTTTCAAGGTGGCTTTAGAAGTTGCTGCCGAGCATAATATAAAGAAGATGCGTAACCACAGGCGGTGGCTTTATTCAGATGAAGCTAATGCGACAAGAAAGGCATTGCGGTTCTATTTAACACATCCTCGTCGGTTCGGCAGTTTCGTTTATTGCAGGGGCTTGATGCGATATGCCAAGGCGCGCGGGATGCAAATGGCAGACTACTTGCTTTGCCCTGGTGCTTACGACTATGGCAGGGGAAAAGCCGATACGTGGAGGAAAATCTTCAAGTTCCTGCCAGCCGGAACAAGCGAGATTGCCTGTCACCCTGGTTATCCTGATGAAACACTCAGGGCATACGCCACGATGATTGATAATCGCATTAAGGAGGCTGAGGCACTGCGGGACAAGTCCTTATTACAAGCGGCTGAAGATTTCGGTGTGGAATTGATAAACTTCTGGCAATTGTGAAACGCCATACCGAAGCTAACAAGCGTACCTTAGCATAATGCTTAACAGGGAGAAACTAAAATCCTTGCTCTGAAATACATCTGCGTCCGACGTGAGATATGAGATTGATTATCAGAACTTGAAAGTGCGAGCGCACTATGGACATAAAGCGTTTAGTATATGACCATTCACCTGTATGGTGGCAGAATCTCATGTGTACTGTGGCGGGGTATACCCGTGTGCGGCAGCGCTACGACAAGTTATTCGATAAACGCAGGGAATTCTTCAGGAAAGCAGGAAAGTGGTCGTTAGCTGAAGCGGAGGCCTACCAGCTTGAAAAACTTAAGCAGTTGGCCAGGTATGCTTATGAGAAGGTTCCCTTTTACAGCCGATTGTTCGACGCAGCCAAGGTCAAGCCCGAAGATATTCGTAAGCTGAGTGACTGGGAGAAAATCCCGATATCAAGTAAAGACGACTTTCGGCGAGCGGGTAAGGAGCTTATTGCGTCGGGTTACAACCCGAGGAAGCTTCACTCTTCTTGTACCTCCGGCAGCACGGGAATGGCTCTGACATGCTATCACGATTGTGAAGCGTTACGGAATGTTTATGCCAGCGGTTGGGAATACTTTCGACCAGGAGTGAAACTTTACGATAGGTATGCTACTTTCTCGGGTATGCAGTTGATTCCGCCCCGTCAAGTCGGTGGGCCTTACTGGCGCATGAATAAGGCCATGAAACAACGGTTATACAGCATTTTTCACCTCTCAAAGCAAACTATCAAGGATTATATTGATGACCTTGATGCTTATGAACCGGTCTATTTGGAAGGTTACGCGCATTCACTTTATTTATTGGCAAAGCTGACAAAAGAAGCTGGCATAACACCAAAGTGCTTTCCCAAGGCGGTATTTGCAACCAGTGAGCAATTGTTAGATAGTCACTGTCACACAATTGAAAGGGTTTTTCATACAAAAGTGTGGAATGCATATTCTCAGGATGAGATGTGTGGAAGCATCAGCGAATATGAATGTGGATATTGTCATTATGACCGAGCATACGGTTATATGGAATTTGAAGACATAGAAACAAGAGGAGACCGCCGACTTGCTGAGATTATTTGTACCGGATTCTTGAATAATGCCTGGCCTATACTGCGTTACCGCATCGATGACATCGTACAGTATGAGCCAGTAGAGGCATGTCCCCGGTGCGGCCGAGCCGGTCCAATCATTTATGAAATCCGAGGCCGGATAAGTGATGCACTTATAACGCCCAGTGGCCGGTACTTTCCCTATATCAATCGGATAATAAAACCGCTTCGTGGTTTACGTGAAATACAATTAGTCCAGGAGAGTATTGACAGAGTGGTGATTCGGTACGTACCTTCAGAGGATTTCAGACCGGACAAAGACGAAGCACTTATTTTAAGGACCTTCCAAGAATCCATCGGCGAGCCAATACATTGGTTGATAGAAAAGGTGGATGAAATACCTCGAACTCGGGCTGGAAAATTCAAGATGGTCATAAACAGAATTGGTGAAAACCCACCTTAGGGTATCGATACCTGTGATGCCTGGGGAGGATATAAGCTGATGTTTGTATCTATTATTATCCCGATGCGGAACGAAGAGAATTTCGTCGGCAAGTGTTTGGATTCACTTCTTCAGCAAATTGAAGGGCGTGACAATTTTGAGATACTTTGTATAGATGGTATCAGCACGGACGGGACCCGTAAGATTGTTCAGCAGTATGCCGAGCGGGACAACAGAATTCGGTTGATAGAAAATCCCCACAAGATTGTGTCTACAGCTATGAATCTTGGTATCAAGCAATCGCAGGGGGATTTCATTATGTGCGTTGGCTGTCATGCCGAATATGCGCAGGACTATATTGACAAGTGTCTGGAAGTGTTCGAGCGAACAGAGGCAGACCAGGTCGGTGGATATGTAACGACCGTCCCCGGCAAAGACACAGCAATTGGCAGGGCTATTGCAGCGGCTACGTCAAGCCGCTTTGGTGTAGGGCCAGGGGGGCGTGTGCCAGGACCTGAGCAGGAAACAATCTTGGTAGGCTATGGTGGTTTTCGTCGTGATGTATTTGAGAGGTTTGGTCTTTATGATGAACGACTGGTGCGCAACCAGGATTTAGAATTGGCTTGTCGTATGTACAAGAGAGGCGCCAAGATTATCATTTCACCTGAAATAAGAATAAAGTATTATAATCGGTCGACATTTGCCGGGTTACGTAATCAGGCTTTTATAAACGGGCTTTGGATTCCTTATACTGGCTGGCTTGTGGGGGGGGGCGTGAGGCCAAAACATTTTGTGCCTTTATCCTTTGTTCTGAGTATCCTGGCTTTAAGTGTGACAGGTCTCTGCTGGTGGCCAGCGTGGCTTGTGCTTGCTTGTGAATTGCTGATTTATCTTGGTCTTGCCAGCGTGTTGGCAGCCGAAGTAGCAAAGAAAGCAAAAACCTCAAGTTTACTCGTCCTCCTTGCTTTCTTGCAATTACATTTGGCCTATGGCATAGGTTCGGTTTGGGGAGTGTTAACAGCACCTCTCAAATTTGGGTTCAGGCACAAGCACGAACCGGGCCGGGCTTTGGAATATAACCGTGACTAAAAAAGAAAGCCGTTTGGCCCAGTGAAAATGGATGACACTTTTCCACGGGCGTACAAAAAGCTGAGAATAGGTCAGTTGTGCAAATACGAACACGGTTGCAAAGGAATGTTGGCTTATACAAAAATTGTTCTTAAATTCGTTGAGCACCATAGCTGGCGGGAATTATTCAGGCGAATTTGGTTCGCTGTAACCGGTTGGTTTTTCGAAAACAGAAGTATGTTTATAATGAAGCTAAGACCTGCTGCTGCATCTAAGCTAGATGCCACCCTTGCAATAAAGGAGCTTGCCGAATCTGAAATCAACCAGATGCTAAAGGTTATGTATTTGAGTAGAGCAGATATACTTAACAGGCTCACTGAGTGTCAGCGTTGTTTTGCTGTACTAGATGGACAGAAGATTTGTACGTATTTCTGGGCGCAATTTGGTGTTAAAAAATTGGACGAACTCCATTTGCAATTTAATTTGAAACCCAATCAAGCCTGGTTCTACAATGCTGTTACTGTCAAGGGTATGCGCGGCAGAGGTTATTACCCCAATATAATCTATTATATGGTCAAAACCTTGGGGGCAGAAGATTTTGACGAATTCTTCATAGATGTTGAAGAGAGAAATATAGCTTCGATCCGCGGCATGCAAAAAGCTGGTTGTAATCGAGTGGTGAAAGTACAGATGAAAAAAATATTGTCAAAATTTGGCTACAGGATAACAGTATTTGATAAGAAGCAATGGCAAGAGCTATGCGAAATAATAAGTGATTTTCCCGGAACTTGGCGTGTTATAAAAGAAGTGGCCAATGGAAATTGAGGTTCTTAATTCTCCCGATCCCGCTTGTGATGCCTTCGTAGCCCAGAATCCCAAGGGCAAAATTTGTCACCTGCTCGCCTGGAGTGATACCGTCGCACGGGCCACAAGGCTCAAAGCCTTTTATCTCGTAGCACGTGACCCCGACAAAGACGTTCATGGCATATTGCCCTTGGTCCACGTAAAAAGCAAACTCTTCGGAAATTTCATGGTTTCCCAGGCTTTTAGCGATTACGGTGGCCTGCTCACAGATTTGCCCGAGGTTCGCGATGCCCTCTTTACCCACGCCATTGAACTGGCAGTCAAACACAAAAGCGAGTTTATTGAATTCCGCAATCTCGAACCACTTCCGTATGACTTACACTTGCGTACCGACAAAATGACGATGCACTTGCCTCTTGCGTCGGACCCAGAGAAATTGTGGAGAAAGTTTAGGCCTGAGATACGTAATCGAGTCCGAAGAGCTGAGAAATCCGGTCTGACTGCAGTTAATGGTGGCCTGGAGCTCTTGGATGACTTTTACCGCGTGTGGACGGTTCGTATGCGCCAATTAGGCACACCTTGTTATCCGAGTGAACTTATGCAATCTATCCTGGAGACCTTTCCGAACAACAGTCGGATTTTCATAGTGCGTCTCGACAGGTTGACAGTGGGGGCGGGGTTTACTACCTGTTTCAATGGCTGGGCGGATATGCAGTGGGTGGCTACTCTTACACAATACAATAAGCTCGCACCAAACAGCCTGCTATACTGGTCGGTCATAAAACATTATTGCATGGCGGGGGTATCGTGGTTTGATTTCGGGCGCTGTACCGTTAATAGCCCGACCTATGAATTCAAAAGGCGATGGGGGGCGCCCGAGGTGAAGCTCTACTACCAGTATTGGGCAAAGCAGGGGCAGCAGCTATCAATAATAACCCCCGCCAGCCCCAAGTATAAGAGAAGGGTTGAGATGTGGAAGCGGCTGCCACTATGGGTGACACGCCTGCTTGGCCCGTGTATCAGCCGCAATTTGCCGTGATACTGATTAGAGCCCACTAAAGGGTAATTAGCGGAATTTACTCAGCAAGCGTCTTTGTCTCAATACTTCAATTGCCGGGCTGAAAGTGAAAGCCTGCAAGATTTTCTTGAGTCTTTTGTCTCCATTCCTGCAGTGATAGTAATGCCTGAATTTTCTATAGGCGGACAATCCGGAGATGCGCGGTATAATGGGTCCAACCTCATAAGGGTGAATATAGAACATAGCGGGTTGACCCTGTTTATTAAGTTTTGAAAGAAAAATCTTAGTAAGCAGCAATGGATATAACCTGAAGTATCCGCCGCCCCCGAAAGGAACGCGTTTACCGAGTAATTCAATGGTTGGCAGTGGAAATTCTATTAGGCCGTTTGGGAATCTGTGGATAAGAGTGTCAGCGTCTTTTATACCATAAACATCATGCAGTCCGAATGGATAGATACTTGAATCATAAACAAAACCCGTTTCTTTCAAGACGTCCAATGCCCAAATTGACGACTTGGTGATTGAGAAGTCGGGTGCTCTGAATCCATAAACTCGTTGACCGGATACGTCTTCAAGGTCTTTTTTAGCTGCGGTTAATTTGTCTTTAAAGTCATTCTTTTCGAGGCCAACGATACGAAGGTGACGATAACTGTGGCAGCCGATTTCGTGACCGGCCTCAGCAGTGGCTTTAACAAGGTTTGGAATGTCGGTTGCTATTCTTCCGAGAAAAAAAAATGTGGCTTTTATATTCGACTCTGCAAATAATTCAAGAAGAACATGTGTATTTGTTTCGATTTCACAGTTTTGCGTTGTCTCATCGAGGAAATTATCACTTATGGGAAAGCTTTGTGCGTTCGATTCGGCAAAGCCTTCAATGTCCACGGATATTGCGTTGATTACAGGTTTCGATGAAGGTATCACGGCGTTCACCCGAACTTTCACAGGTTTTTATACCAAGACATTTGTGTAGTTGTTAATAATAGACCGATGTGAGTCATTATATTGGCAGGTCCTGTTTTGTCAAGGCGAATTGGAGTAGTGAGAAGTTTGCTTAAGCGTATTCTGGATATTTCGATTTCTTTAGCGGCTGTGGTGATTTTGTTGCCGGTTTTTGCCGTTATTATCGTTGCCATAAGGGTCAGCGGCAAAGGGCCGGCAATATTCAAACAGGAAAGGGCGGGCAAGAATGGTAAGCCATTTATGTTTTATAAATTCCGCACGATGAAGCTCGATGTTGACCCGTTCGGGCCGAGTCCAAAATCCGGCGAAGACCCTCGACTGACGAAAGTGGGTATATTTTTGCGGGAGTATTCACTTGATGAGCTGCCACAATTGTTTAATATATTGAAAGGAGATATGAGTATTGTCGGGCCCCGGCCGCTGTATGTTTCGCAGATGAGTGAATGGAACGAGCAGCAAAAAAAGCGGCTGCTCGTGAAGCCGGGACTTACCGGTCTGGCACAGATTTCCGGCCGGGGCGAGTTGACACGCGAAGAAAAGCTCGAACTTGATGTAAAGTATGTGGAAACGGCAAGTTTTTTGGTCGATATAAAGATAATCCTGACGACTATCGCCCAGGTGTTTGGGCGAAAGAGCATCTACGAAAAGAAGTATTCGCAAACCGAAGAGACAAGAGGAGAAAAAAAGTAAAAAGGAAAGGCAGAGCGGTGAAATTGTCCTCAAAAGAAAAAGACGCTTTAGATAAGCTGGCGAAGGTATTTCGAGAGCGATTTGGGGCGAAGAGGTAATTCTGTATGGCTCTGCCGTGCGCGAGGAACTTGACGAGGGCTCAGATATAGATATGCTGGTAGTTCTTCCTGAAGTTAACTGGGAAATAGAAAAGGATATTATCCAGAACTGTTTTGCCGCAGAGCTTGAATGCGGACGGGTTTTCTCTGCTGCCTGTTATAGCGTAAATGAGCTTGAACACAGCCCATTGCGAGTCTCTCCGCTGATACTGAATGCTCGCAAAGAGGGACAAGCTCTATGACGGATGACATCCTCAAGCTGATCGAGTATTGATTCAGCCAGGCTGAGGAAACAATGACAGCAGCAAAAGGGTTATTGGCTAACGGACATTATAATGAAAGGAGGCCAGCCATTAAAGTCAAATACATAACAAAAATAGAGCAGTTGGAGCAGTTGAGTGAGCAGGAACGAGCTGATCTGAAGGAGGTGACAGATAAGTTTGATTTTCGCGTCAACGACTACTATCTATCGCTTATTGATTGGGACAACCCTGACGACCCCATACGTCATATTGTAATCCCGGACAGGAGGGAGCTTGAGGAGTGGGGCCGGCTCGACCCTTCGGATGAAAAACGAATTACGATTATGCCGGGGCTCGAGCATAAATATCATTCCGTTGTCTTGTTCCTGGTGACCAATAAATGCGAAGGGATATGCCGGTATTGCTTCCGCAAACGTATTTTCATCGAGCCGGAGAAGGAATCCATACAGGATTGGGATGCGGCATATCGATACGTGAGTGAGCACCCCGAAGCCACGAACGTGCTGCTGACGGGGGGAGACCCGCTAACACTGGCGACCTCAAAACTTGAAGAGATTATGCGTCGGCTGAGGGAAATTGACCATGTTCAAATAATTCGTCTTGGCACGAGGATGACATCTTATAACCCGTATCGAATTATTGATGACCCGGCATTATTAGAGGCGATCGCAAAATACAGCACGGACAAAAAAAAGATATATGTAGTAACTCACTTTGTTCATCCGCGAGAGCTGACGGATGCTGCTGTTGAGGGTGTGAATCTGCTGCGGAAAGCCGGTGCGGTGATGGCCAATCAAACCCCCCTCATAAAAGGGCTGAATGATAATCCCGAGGTTCTGGCGGAGCTGCTCAAGAAACTGTCCTTTATTGGCGTACCTCCTTACTATATTTTCCAGTGTCGTCCGGCTCTGGGCAACAAGGCTTATACGGTGCCGATAGAACAGGGATACGAGATTGTAAAGCAGGCCAAAGCACGGGTGTCCGGACTGGCAAAGCGGGCGCGATATACAATGTCGCATTCGAGCGGCAAAATAGAAATCGTCGGCAAGACGGAAGAACTGGTCTATTTTAAGTACCACAGGGCGGCCAGGGATGCCGATAGCGGGCGTTTTATGGCTTTCAAGAGCAATCCGAACGCTTGCTGGTTCGATGATTATGATGAAGCGGTAGAGGATTGCCCAATCAATTTGCCGCAAAGACTGTGCGAGCTGAAATAGAGTCGGAGTTTTTGATTTTGGGCTTTTGGTTTTGAGTGATTTAGATAACCCCCGGTATAACGGGGGTTTATTATTTGGGAAATTCGGATGTGTGGGGCAAAGGTTATCAAAACTGGAGTATTGGTGGTTTTGATGTGTTCTGGGGCGGGGTATGCCCTGGAGCCTGATGAGATTCTGGTAATAGCAAACAGCGACGTCACGGCATCTGTGCGAATTGCTCAATACTATTGCGCAAGGCGAGGAGCGCCGGTGGGCAATATTCTCGCCTTACCCTTAGGGACGGGCCTTAGCGATGCAATTGCCAGGAACGGTTATGAAAAACGGCTTGCGGAGCCGATTCGAGAGAAACTGTCCAGCCCTGAATTCGCCGGTAAAATCAGATGCTTGCTGACGACTTACGGTGTGCCGATAAAGGTAGGAGGGCGAGGGCCGTTAAAAGACCAGGAAGGTAAACTAAAACAATTAAAAGAATTGGCTGAGCAGGAAAAAAACAAGATTGAACAGTCAGAGCAGAAAGGTTCGCTCGAGTCGGCTAAGCAGAAGAAAAAAACCAGTCGCAAACTGGCTCAGTTACAATCTCAAATCGACCGTATCATCGGCAAAGAGACGGGAGCCAGTGTGGATAGTGAATTGTCAATGGTTTTGTTCGGCGACTATGAGCTGTACCGGTGGCAGCCGAATATGCTAAAGAATAGCGTGCCGGGTTTGAGTTTTAAGACGCTTATGGTTTGCCGTCTTGATGGGCCGGACAAAAAAATAGTCAAAGCGCTTGTCGATAAAGCAATGGCAGCGGAGAAAAGAGGGTTAAGGGGTGTTGCTTACATCGATTCGCGGGGTATTGCGGATGACAAAAAACCTTATTCACCCGGTTATTTTGACCAATCCTTGCGGGATTTGGCGGTGTTTACAAGATTGCGGACAGAAATGGCCGTCAAACAGGAGCGAACAGAAAAACTTTTCACACCCGGCGCCTGTCCTAAGACGGCTATCTATTGCGGCTGGTACAGTTTGAAAAAGTATATCGATGCCTTTGATTTTGTCGATGGTGCGATTGGGTATCATATCTCAAGCTGGGAGGCGGTTGACCTTCGCGACCCGAACAGCAGCCAGTGGTGTCCGGCTATGCTGGCCGACGGGATAACCGCAACGCTTGGGGCGGTGGCTGAGCCGTATCTTCATTCATTTCCGGAGCCGAAGGCATTTTTCTTAGAGTTATTCAACGGGCATTGTCTTGTTGAGGCATACTACCGCACAAAGCCGCTTAATTCGTGGCAGCTGGTTTTGATAGGCGACCCGCTGTATAGGCCTTTCAAAAAACCTTAAGTGTCACTGGGGGGCAATTTTCCAGTTGTGCGCCGGCGAAATAAGGCTGCCAGATAAGTTATACCAACGACCGTGGCGATTCCTACAGCAGAGATGATTACATCCCATACTTCAAAATCTTTGCCGGAAATTACGGAAAATAATTTTACAGCTAACAAAAAACTTGCCGGCAGAGCTAATGCCGTTATCAGCCATTTGGGTTTCGGGGCTTTTAGCGATATGAAAAGATGCATATTTCGAATCCACAGCATAGTAAAAAATGCGTAGGCAAACAGATGAAACGTTGCGTTTGTTACCGGCAGCAAGTCAGCGAGGTTCGCCTGCGTCAGATTTGTTGAAACAAAGATAGTAATGGCTGTTACTCCGAGTAAGGCAGGCCAAAATGTAAGAAACGTAAACAGAATTAGGCCTGCAAGTATACCTGTCAGGTTCGCGAAAAAATCCATAACATCGCAGCTGCGTCCCACGACATAGCCCTGAAGCAATTCATCAGCGACCCCGTACCAAACAATCACTAAAAGCACCCACCAAACGGCGGCTTTACGCCAGTTTACCGTCCTGTCAGGACGGATTGCGAACCACAGCAGAAAAACCAAACCCAGATAAGCAAGGAAGTGAAGACTCTTATCGGACACATGGGCTTCACGAACCGATTGCGGGACGCGGATATGCGCAAGGATAAAGATGGTGGGCCAATAGAGCAGTAATGAGATTATAGTTAGTTTTTGTTTGCGCGATAAAGCCATTGAAATCGCCTGAATACGTTACTTAAACAACGTCCTTACAAAATTGCCAGTATAATGAAGCCCCAATAATATGTCGATATTTACACTGGGCTTCTTTGATTTTACCAGAGATTTGTTTATGATGTAATGGATAGTTTGCTGAATGGGGCCCAAAATTGGAGAAAAATTATGTTCGAAATCATAACTAATACGTTCCAAACCTATGTGATTGAGCCAATTGCTGCTGACCCCATCTGGACGACGATATTATTTATAGGGCAGTTGATATTCTTTTCCCGGTTTGTCGTTCAATGGATAGCCAGCGAATACAAGAAAAAGTCCCATGTGCCAAGGATTTTTTGGTACCTTTCATTAGTGGGCAGCTGGATAAGCCTAATATATTTTATTCACATAAAAAATCCTGTTCTTATGCTCGGCTTTTCACTGAACACCTTGATATATTTGCGGAACCTTCATTTGATTTATAAGCACGCCAAAAAAGGCGTGGTAACAGTTATCGAGAAAAGTGAGGATTGAGGTAGTAATAGTGAATAGTCGTCAGTGAATGGTGAACAGAAAAAGAAAACTATATGCGAAATACCAACTATAACGACTAATTGTAATCGACCGTTTTAAAAACTGATTTGGAGGATTGAAAAAATGAAACGTCTGACAATTCTTATAATAATTTTAGCTGGTTTTGCCATCGTTTGCCTGGGGCAGTACAGGTCTCCCCCGCTCCTGTCTTCCGGCAGGAAGACGCGGGGGCGCAAGCCGACACTTAAAATAGTTCAGCTTACCGAGCCGAAGTTAACAGGGCCGGTCAGTTTCGAGCAGGCGCTGGCCAAACGGCGAAGTGTGCGCCAGTTTACCGGCCAGCCGCTCAAGTTTATACAGATTGGCCAGTTGGCCTGGGCCGGGCAGGGCATAACAAAACCAGCAGAAGGTCCTCAACCAGCACTTCGAACGGCACCATCGGCAGGAGCGATTTATCCGATAGAGTTATATTTTGCCACGCCGGAGGGGCTGTTTGTTTACCGTCCGGAGCAACACAGTCTGGAAGAAACCTTAAATCAGGATGTGCGCGGCAGACTGGGAGCGGTAGCCAACGCTCCGTGTGACATTATCGTTGCAGGTTCAGAAAGAAAGCTTGCGGCCAAATTCCGCAAAGAGGCCAGAAGATATATGCTGTTGGAAGCCGGGCACATCGCCCAAAATATCCAGCTGCAGGCGGTCTGTTTGGGGTTGGGGTCTGTAACAATCGGTGGTTTTGATATAAGGGGTGTCCGCAAGGTTTGCAGGCTGCCGAAAAACCTCGAGCCACTTTATATAATCTGCGTTGGTTACCCGGTCGGGCAGGCAGTGCCGGAAGGGGGCGAAGAAGAAAAGGAGGCTCGCAAGACGGAGCGCCCAAAGGCAAAAAGAGCGGTGTTGATTACCGCCAGGGAGAACTTTCGCGATGAGGAGCTTTTCGAAACAAAGCGTGTTCTCGATGCGGCGGGAGTTGAGACGGTTATAGCAAGTTCAAGGATAGGAGCTATAAGGGGTATGCTCGGAAACATAGCCGAGGCAGTGATTCTTGTGAACCAGGTGAGGGTCGATGATTACGATGCGATAATCTTTATAGGCGGTTTGGGAGCGGCTGAATATTTTGACAGCCCGGTTGCATTGGGTATTGCCCGCGAGGCAGCGCATAAGCGAAAAGTTCTTGCGGCAATTTGCATAGCGCCTACGGTTTTGGCCAATGCGGGTGTGCTCAACGGTGTCAGAGTCACGAGTTTTTTGTCTGAACGAGACAAACTCGTACAAGCCGGCGCCCTATATACCGGTGTTCCTGTTGAAAGAGACAGATTTATAATAACCGGCAGCGGGCCGATGGCTGCGGTTCCATTCGGCCAGGCCATTGCAGATGCCCTCGCCCCGTAGCATAAGACGGCCTTGCGGCAATGCTGCGGGGCTCGCAGGCAGATAGTTTCGTATCTCGAACGAGATACGCTTCACGCTTCACGAGGTACGCCTGTCGTCGAAGGAGCTGTAACGATTTGTAATCGGCAGTCGTCGGTCTTTGCCAAAGGCCTTTGGTGTGATTTTTATCCCTGGTGGAGATAGTCTTCTCTTATATTCATTGCGGTCAACCATGCGAATGACACTATGGACCACGTCCTGCGGCAGGCCGGATTCAGCAAGCTGCTGCGGGGATTTGTCCTCTTCCACGTAGCCTTTGAGGATTTTATCAAGCAAATCGTAGTCCGGCAGAGAGTCGCTGTCTTTCTGGCCGGGCCTTAG
>Ga0114919_10001432_pt1 | contig 19094 bp, 17 predicted proteins | sample BlataG_FD_88682 | JGI IMG/M metagenome (GOLD analysis project Ga0114919, IMG submission 88682) | Deep subsurface microbial communities from Black Sea to uncover new lineages of life (NeLLi) - Black_00105 metaG | ecosystem: Environmental > Aquatic > Marine > Oceanic > Sediment | place: Atlantic... | reverse complement strand
TCCTTGGCCTGTACATCAACCAATCTGTTATGGAGCGATGCCTTGATTATTGGCAGTTGCTCTGTTCCTCTTCACCCAGGCTCAATGTAATCTCCAGGAACGCCATCGCCGAAGGCCCTGTGCGCCACATCGTCGATTCCCTGGCGGCCCTTGTACAGTGGCTGCCCTCCGGCCCGCTGCGCCTGATGGATGTTGGTTCCGGAGGAGGTCTGCCCGGCATACCGCTGACCATTGCCCATTCTGAGCTTGAAACCACCCTGCTGGAGGCGCGCGAGCGGAAGGCTGACTGGCTTTCATCTACCGTACGGGAACTTGGACTGGAGGATAGAATTGATGTGATTACCGGGCGTATCGAAGCCCAGGTTCACGAGGAACTGCACACCTTTGACATCATTACTGCCCGTGCGGTAGCCGCTCCCGAACGACTGTTCCGATGGGTCCTTCCCGGACTCGGCCCCGGGTCCCAGCTGCTCCTGTGGCACAGTGATCGTCAGCTGGATGGAATTGTTGAGGCGGTACAGGGTTGTTCAGTTGGACGCACATTTGAACTTTATAACACTTTATCATACTATATCAGGTCTATATGCTTCTCTTCAAACATAAGTAGCATTCGTGAAGTTCATTGACTCTATCAGAGAGGGACAATAGACTTGAATACATGGTATCAAATAAGGTGAGCATCGTATCGGTATGCTCAGCGATCAATACGACCCCGGCCAGAACTGAGGCTGAGGTGAGGATGGATGCTATATCGCCGATTGTCTGGGGGGCCCTGCTGCTGATACCTTCGGCTCTGATTGTGATGGCTGCGGCAGCGGGACCTGGCACGATTATGCATGAGGCTGTCCAGCTGGCCTTCCGGCCGTTCTGTCACCAGGCTCCAGACAGGTTGTTAACATTGTTTGGTAACACACTGGTCGTATGCGCACGCTGTACAGGCTTTTACGCTGGCATCGGTACAGTTGGGGTCATAGCGGCGATCGCCGCAAAGGCCGGGATGCGGTGGCATGTGCCGAAGGCAGCCTTCATACTCATCGCACCCATGGCAATTGACGGTGCGGCAAACCTGTTGGGCATCTGGACGACATGTGAGCTGTTGAGGGCTGCTACAGGTCTGGCAGCAGCCGTAGCGGTAGCCGCGGCTCTTCTGGAAGCAAGAAATGAGACTATCCGAGAATAGACTGAGGGGGATCTTCTGGGGAGGCCTGACGGGTGGGCTTGGATCTTGCCTGCCTATTCTGGCCCTTGTGAACTGTTTCTGCTGCCTGTGGGCATGGCTTGCCGGGGCGATGGCAGTCGCTCTGATAAGGGGGCGGGAGCAATTAACATATGCAGATGCTCCCAAGATGGGCGCCCTGGCAGGTGCGTTTGCTGGGCTTGTCAGCTCGACTGGTCAGCTGCTTTACAGGTTTGTAGCCGGTCCTTCGGTGGAGAGCATGCTGAGCAGCCTGCAGGGTGTTCTGCCGGAAGCTATACCGGAGCAGAGCATCGAGATGTTCGAGGGCTTGGCAGAAAGCGGTATTGCGATGGTTATTGTACATTTCTTTATGACACTGTTTCTAATTGCGATTTTCGCCATGTTCGGGGCTCTGGGTGGAATGCTGTATATTCGTCTCCTGCGTCCCCCACCAACCACAGAGCTGGAGGCTACGGGTGCAGCCACTGAGTCGGACTGAGCTACGATCCCTCAGGGCGCTTACTCATCAATCGGTGCGTGAGCGAAGGGGCGCATTCCTTATTGAGGGTGTAAGGGCGCTCGACAGCACCATGCAGTTCCCCGAGAAGGTGCATCTGCTGGCTGTAACGCCCGAGGCGTCAGATGGGGCTTCGATCGGCGCTCTTCTGGAGCGGGCCGTAGCTGCCGGAATCAAGGTAAGATCCCTATCACAGGAGCAGCTTGATGAGATTGCAGGGACGCAGACGCCATCCGGTCTGATTGGCTGGATAGATTGGGCACCTGTCCGCCGGCCGCAGACAGAACAGCTGATAGATGATCTGGAAAGATGCAGGGCCAAGCGTTTACTCTGCCTCGATTCAGTGAGCGATCCCGGCAATGTGGGGAGCCTGCTGAGGGCGGTGGATGCTTTCGACCTGGATGGGGTCCTGATGGGAATAGGTACGGTTGAAATTACAAACCCCAAAGTTGTCAGGGCTGCCGCAGGGAGTGTACTTGACCTGCAGTATGTAGCAGAAGGCATATCACTTGAACCTATATTGCAGGCCCTTGCGGCCCGTGGGTGGGCAATATTTCGTGCGGAGGCACACGGTGGCTCGCCACCGCCCGGGGAGCCGCCCCCCGAACCGTGGCTGCTTCTGCTGGGTGGTGAAGCTCTTGGTGTGGGACCGGATCTCAGTTCGATAGGCAGTGCTGTGCACATTTCAACCTCAGGTTCGGTTGAATCGCTGAATGTGGCCGTTGCAGGTGGCATTCTACTTTATGCATTGAGCAAAAAGAGGAGTAAAAATGGCTGATAAGGATGGAGCCTCCTCCAGGATACAGGGGAAAAGTGTTGGGATAGTCGGCCTGGGCTATGTTGGACTGCCCCTGCTGCTGGCATTTAGCAACGCCGGATGTAAAGTGGTGGGAATAGACATAGATCCTGATAAGATCGATCTGCTGGGTAGGGGAGAATCGTATCTTTCGCACATTCCTGCCACGTCGATAAGTAGGGTTCTGGCCGAAAAGACCGTGCTTTCAGCCAATATGGCAGAAATTGAAAAAATTGACGCAGTTGTCATAACTGTGCCGACACCATTGACACATGACATGACACCTGACCTGTCCTTTGTGGAGTCGACGGCAAAAGAGCTGGGAAAACATCTTCAGGTGGGCCAATTAGTGTCCCTGGAAAGCACCACATATCCGGGAACCACACGGGAGGTTCTTATTCCCATTCTGGAGAGTGAGTCAGGGCTGGCGGCAGGAAAGGATTTCCATGTGGCCTTCTCCCCTGAGAGGGTGGATCCGGGAGACCCGGACCATGAGCTTACCGAAATCCCGAAAATTGTTGCAGGTCTGAATAAGGAGTCGTTGAGGCTTGCTGTGGATCTGTATTCCCTCATTACGCCTGAGGTAGTGCCTGTCTCGACGCTGGAAGTGGCAGAAATGGCAAAACTACTGGAGAACATCTACCGGACAGTCAACATTGCCCTTGTCAATGAGATGAAGATGCTTGCAGACAGGATGGGGCTTGATATATGGGAAGTAATAGGTGCGGCTGCCACCAAGCCGTTCGGCTTCCAGGTTTTTTACCCGGGTCCGGGCCTGGGAGGGCACTGCCTGCCGATAGATCCCTTCTATCTCGACTGGAGGGCCAAAACGAAATACGATTTTAAAACTCAATTCATCGAGCTGGCTGGAAGAATCAATGCATCGATGCCCGATTATGTGCTGCAGAGAACAAGGATGGCGCTGGAGGAGCGGGGAGTTGAGCTGGGTTGCGCCAAAGTGCTCCTGGTAGGTATGGCATACAAGCCGGATATAAGCGATACACGTGAGTCGCCCGGTCTGAAGCTTATGACTGTGCTCGAAGAAGCTGGGGCGAAAGTCATATATCACGACCCCCTCGTTCCTATCCTTCCCGCCACACGTGATTATCCGCTATTGGCCGGGAGAAGCTCAGTGGATCTGGAGAGCGGCATTGTAGGTGGCCAGGACGTTGTAATTATCGTGACCGATCACAGCATTATAGATTACGAGCTGTTGGCGGCTGAGGCCTCGCTTGTTGTAGATACACGAAATGCAATGAGGGATGTAGAGGGAAGGGTGGCGGAGGTGGTCGGCGCGTGATATCAGAACTTGGTGCCGAGCCCGAAAATGAATTGGCGCGGACCGTGCTCCGGCCACGCCATTTCGATTCGTATTGTACCGAAGAGCGCGTTGTGGAAATAACAACCCACTCCCCCCGATGCCAGGGTTGGTGTACGATCTGACCACGGCTGCGGTTCCCGACTGCGAAGTACGCCACTGCCGGCCCCCGCGTCGACGAAAAGCGAGAGGGAGATACCTACGATCTGATCCCCCAGGATCCCCATAGGTACGATATGCATCGGGACAGCGTACCACTGCAGCTCTCCGGTGATTTCCCACCGGCGGGTAACCAGATAGTTGCCCAGAGGGTATCCGCGCAGGCTGTTTGCACCACCCAAAGTGAGCAATCGCCAGAAGGGAATATCACCCCACCTGGAGTCGTGGGTCACAAAGCTGGCTAATATCCAGTTCCCGGAAATTCGGTCTCGCCTGCTTATGTTGACCCTCACGGCTCCACCAGAGAGACCTCCACCGAGAAGGCCACCGTTCTGCTCCAGCCTTACCTCGACTGTATGGCCGATCCTGGGATACCCCCACGGATCGCTGGTGTCCCGGCCCAGAAAAAGCCAGAACATATGCAGGCGGTCGTGGAAGTGTAAACCGGGGAATGAAGCATACCAAGGGTAGGTGCCCTCGACGCGTCTGTAGAGGAGACCAATCTGGCCCCGACCCGTTCGTCCGAACCACCGGCCCAGCTTGAGACTGAGTCTCTCGCCAGATTCCTTTAAGTCGTAGAGGTTGTTCCTGATACGGACGTTGGATACGTCTATCTCGAATGACTCATGGTTTGGACCGTTCCACGGGTTATTGAGGCTGACCATCAGGTATCGGACGCCGCCGGTGAGGCCGGAGAGGTAGAGTCGATGGCCGCGGCGTGCCAGGTTGAGATGACCGCCATATAGGCCGTACGACCACTCTTCTTCAGGGGACCAGGTGATCTGAGGGGCAGCGAACCACGCAAATCTCTCCACGATGTGGATATGCACCTCCACAGTTTGGGGATTCGTGCCGGCCGGAATACCTGCAGCATGTATACGTACCGACCAGAACGTCATGAGACCTGTAATCACACGTTCGTCACGTCGGGCCGTTGTGACGTGGTAGGGCTTACCCACAGTAAGTTGGAGCCGCCTGCGTACGACATCCTCGTCCATGTTTTCCAGACCGTGGATAGTAATGGTGCGGATCGGAAGGCCCTCGAGTCCGGATCTCAGTCTGGCGTCGGCCGCCTGGCCGAATGAAGGGGTGGTTGTAGAGAAGAAAGCAAGAGCTGTAACAGCAATGGCCGGCATAATGATGGAACGTGTCGGTTGTGCATTTCTCATGGCACGTGAAGATACCCGGACGCGGGCGTATGCGCCAGCGTGGGCAGCAGGGGGGCGAATAGACTTGTTAGGCCTCGAAGCGTTACGTACCGTTTACAGCGTTCTTTTTAGACGATTCGATGCGGCGACAACTTTGCGGAGGAACATAGATGAATCTGGTGGTTTGCATTTCCCAGGTACCGGATACAGCGGCGCGGGTCAAGATAGGTTCTGATGAGAAGCACATTGACGAGCAGGATGTCACGTATGTCGTCAATCCCTACGACGAGTATGCTGTCGAAGCCGCGTTGCAGCTGAAGGAAGCTGGAGAGGGGACGGTTACTGCGGTTGGAATCGGCCCCGACCGGGTTTCGCAGGCGCTACGGAACTGTCTGGCCCTGGGGTGCGATGATGCGGTTCATATCATGACCCCTGAGCCGGTCGATGACCCTCTTCAGCAGGCCCGCCTCTACGCCGCCGCACTCCAGGAGCGCCCTTACGATCTCATCCTTACCGGGAAGCAGTCGGTGGATGACGACACCCAGGCGCAGGGACCAATGCTGGCCACACTGCTCGATCTACCCTGCCTGACAGAAGTGGTGAGCCTGGAAGTAACAGAGGGCGTGGTGACGATCACCAGGGAGGTGGAGGGGGGGAAGCAATCCGTGAGTGCCGATCTACCAGCCGTTATCACAGCTCAGAAGGGGTTGAACGAACCGCGGTACGCATCACTGAAGGGAATAATGGCGGCAAAGAAGAAGGAAATAGCGGTAGTTGAGCTCGATCCGGGCGAAGCGACAGTAGAAATAGACAAACTGGCCCTTCCACCAACCAGGACTGAGGGAAGGATTGTGGGTAAAGGGTCCGAAGCTGTCCCCGAACTGGTACGGCTGCTGGAGGAAGAGGCGAAAATACTCTAAAAAGACGTTCAAGGAGCCTGCCGGATGCCAGTGCAAGCCGCAGCCGGAGCCTTTCTCCAACAGGCTCCAAGGCGGTTGTAAACGGTCCATCAAAGGAGAGCCGGAAGATGCCGAGTGGGGTTCTGATAGTCGCAGAGACACGTGACGGCGAGCTGCGGAGCGTAACCGCTGAAGTCGCCAGCGCCGGCAGGAAGCTGGCGGACGAACTGGGAGCGTCGTGTTCGGCGCTTCTGATCGGAGGGGACGTGGCCGATCAGGCTCAGGGATTCGGCCCGTTCGGGGTAGACACCGTTTACGTAGCCGACGATCAGTTGTTAAGGACGTATTCAGGAACGGCATGGCTCAGGGCGGTTCTGAAGGCGGTTGAATCGTGCGACCCGGCGATCATCCTTCTCTCGGCCACAAGCACCGGCAAGGACCTGGCGCCACGTATTGCCGCAGCTCTGGACGTGGGGTACGCCGCCGCCTGCACGGGGATCGATCTGGAGGAGGGTGTGCTGACGGCAACCCGCCCTGTATACGCAGGTAAGATCGTTCAGCACGTCAGGCTGGCCACACCTGCCTGCGTTGTCAGTATATGTCCGAAGAGCTTTGATGTGGACGCCAGCCAGGGGAACAGCCCGGCGGTGGAGATAGTTGATGTTTCCTGGACGGGGGAGATATCTGCGGAAAGAGCTGAGCCTGTTGAGGCAGCGGAAGGGGCGAAGGTCGACATTACCGAAGCCGACAGGATCGTCTCGGGGGGCCGTGGAATGGGAGGTCCGGAAAAGTGGGGGATCCTCGAGGAGGTCGCCGAACAGCTCGCGGCGGCGCTGGGAGCTTCCAGGGCCGTGGTGGATGCAGGTTGGCGACCTCACAGCGAGCAGGTGGGTCAGACCGGTAAGACAGTGGCTCCAGGTCTGTATGTGGCATGTGGAATCTCCGGTGCGATGCAGCACCGGGCCGGGATGAACCGTTCAAAGGTGATCGTTGCGATCAACAAAGACCCGGAAGCCCCCATATTCGGTGTGGCGGACTACGGCATAATAGGCGATGTGCACGAGGTCCTGCTCTGTCTGGCCGACGAGCTCAGGAAACTGGGAGATTGAGGACTTTTATCGGCAGCGGGATGAAGCATAGCACGAGTATGATGATGCATATCCACCCCAGCAGGCGCCGCCTCGGGTCGAGCGGCCCCTTGTCCGGGACCGGCGGGTGGCGGAGGATTTCCCCCTTCCACAACCCGGAAATTGGAATCTTCACACCGTAGAGCAGCCTGACTGATACAACAACCACCAGATAGACGAACACCAGGAAGCCAAGCAGCAACCACCACCATCGGGAAACAGTCATCCCCAGGACGACCAGTACCAGCACGGTGATGGGTCCGATCAACCACTGACGGCGGCCCGCAAGCGCATATGCCACGTGCCCACCGTCCAGCTGGCCGATGGGCAGGAGATTGAGCATGGTAACGAACAGACCCACCCATCCTGCCAACCCGACCGGATGGATCCACACCGCCAATCCCTCCGGAACCGGTCCTATCACCAGGTACTGCAGCGCAAGCGTGAGGAGACTGTCGCCGAATTCGAAAACGATTGCGTCCGTGACCATCGGGGCTGTTGTTGAAAAGTGGTAGCCCAGCGCGAGAGCTATTACACTGGGAATGAATCCCGCAAGTGGTCCTGCGGCTCCGATGTCGAACAGGACCCGTCTGTTATGAATAGGGGAGCGGATCGAAATGAATGCCCCCATGGTCCCAATCAGGTTGGGGAAGGGGATGAAGTAGGGTGGGGAGACTTCAACGCCGTGCCTGCGGGCAAGCAGGAAGTGGCCGAACTCGTGGAAGAGGAGTATCCCCATCAATGGTACGGCAAAGACCCAGCCGCGCAGAAAATCGAGGGTCGAGGCAGGTGACGGAGCAACCATGCCGGAACCGACCGCGAATGTTGAGAGAAGGGTCAGGAAAAATAGCAGTGTTGCCCGTCGCCAGCTGCGGCGGTTTCTGGCCGCCTTCTCATCGCCCGGCAATTCAGGCCAGAGCGGGCGCTCTAAATCAGGGGTGCCTGATTCCAGGTGTGTGTTGTGCGGTTCCAGGATCTTCTCCTCTCGGGAGGATCGGGTCGGGACAGTGAGAGAATGAGCGTTAAAGGAGCCTGTGCGGTCAAGACGGAAAGGGCCATCCATCGACACGCTCCAGTGGCGGGTGGCGGACTCCTCGTCATCATGGTGGCGAGCCTGGCCGGCGGCTGTGGTGATGGAAGAGGAATCGGTGAGAAGACGGCTGAAGAACTGATGCCGTTGATCGAAGAGACCGCCGCACGGACTCTGGTGGAGGAACTGGCACCGATCTCCCGACTGCCTGCAACCCCCGGTTTCGATCGGGCTCTCGACCATATCCTCGAGAGGCTGCGAAGCGGCGGGTTCGCGCACTTGCCTCACAATCCCGGCGACGGCCTCCCTCCCGCAGGGGCGCCGCCGGCATATTCATTTATCATCAGCGACAGTCTGGTCTACGAGATATGGATGCCGGGTAGCGCCAGACTCGAGGTGGAGGGCCTACAGGGATTTACAGTGGCCGATACGCGGACCACGCCAGCAGTCCTGGCGCTCAACTCGAAGGCCACTGGACCCGGTGGAGTTGCGGCGCCCATCTACAACCTGGGTAACGGGACATATCCGCAGGAATACGAGGGTGTAGACGTAAGCGGGGCGGTTGTATATGGACGGCAGCCGATCCTGGACATCTACCGGGCCGCCGTGACGGAGAGGGGGGCCCTGGGTGTGGTGAGTCCGTCGGCTCCCGTATGGCAGGGGACCGGTGAGCATCCGGAAATGGTCGCCGTAGGTCAGGTAGGTTCTGAGGGCTTCGGGTTCAAGATAAGCCCGGAGACTGCAGCCATTCTGGAGGACGCCATCGAGAAGGGAGGCGGTTCGGTCCCGGTGCGGTCTACGGTCGATGCCGCACGCCTCGAAGGAAGGGTCCTGCGGACCCTGGTAGCCGAGATACCTGGTTCGGAGATCCCGCTTGAAAGGATAGCTCTGATAGCGCCGCTCTCGGGGCCTGCACCCGGGGCTGCCGATGTCAGCGGTGCTGCTGTGCTGGCTGAGGCGGCGGTAGCGCTTCACAGGGCGATCGAGGATGGCAGGCTGAAGAGGCCGCGGCGGGGCATAGTATTTGTGTGGGGTGCGGCACTCATGGGAATCAGATCGTGGGCGGAACACTACCCGGCGGTGGTGGAGGAACTCCATTCAGCAACTGTTGTGCAGATCGTCGGACGGAGGACTGAGAGTGACGGCAGTGCACTGTTGGTTGAGCGGGTGCCCGACCCCGCGTCGTTATGGACGCGTCCACCCGACATTCACACACCCTGGGGTGCTGCAAGGCCACCGCACTGGCCGTTCGCGGGGCACTACCTGAGCGAGCTCTCGGAAGCTGTCGCAGGCCCGGCGGGGGCTCGGTGGCCGATGTGGAAGGTTGGAAGCAACCCGTACGAGGGCGGAGCGGACCACGACTTCCTCCTCGAACTGCTCATTCCCGCACAGCGGCTGTGGAATTTCCCCGATCCGTTCTATCATTCCAGCATGGATACACCAGACCGGACCGAACCCGGACTGCTTGCCGCAACTGCAGTTGCGGTAGCAGTCATCACATATGAGATGGCACTGGGTGATACGCATACTGCAAGGAGTATCCTGAAGCTGATCGAGGAGAGGGCCCGGCGGCGGTTGTCGGTCGCACTGGAGCAGGCGGCCCTCAACCTGGCGGAGACTGACAGCCTGGCGGCCCGCTCCCCGGAGCGGAGGCTCGAGAACGATATTCTAAATGCCTGGAAGATATGGTACCTGGAGGCTCTGGAATCGGTAATGGCCCACCCGTCGGCCCAACAGGCAGCAAAACTCAGAATTGCCGTGTCCAGAGCGGTATTCCAGCTCGACACCGAATGGAGCGAAGGCATGCTGGCCCTCGGCCTGGCGCCGATACCCCTGCCGGAACGATTCTATATGGGTCTGCCGAGACCTTGAAGATGGCGATGACCCAAAAGTGGCGGAGGTGGGCTGGTGCGGGTCTGCTCCTCGGGGCTCTGGGATGGGTAGGCTTCTCACACCCGGGGCAGGATCTGCGGTACTCACCCGAGGAGTGGGAGTCGATCACCGTCACCAGATATGTACGGAGTATTGCACCGGGTCCCCGCTACGTCGGTGTGGGAACAACGGGGGGTTTCTTGGTTTACGACCGGCTGACCGGTAGGTGGCGCAATCCTCTGACCCGGGCGGACGGATTGCCGGAAAACTCCGTTGACCGTGTTGCGCTGGCGACCGGCGGTGGCTTTGCAGTTTATACACGGAGGTGGGTGGGTCTGGTGGAACCATCCACACGGCGGCTTCTTCCCGATCCTTTTCTCCGAACTCAGCCCACTGGTGAGAGAAGAGAGCTGCCGGCCAACCTGTACGCGGGACCCGGATATCAGTACATGGCCGACGGAAGGATAGCAGGGCCTTCGGGTGTGATCGTACCTGTAATGGATGCGGCCGAAGACGACGAGGCCGGGCTGTGGGTGGCCACATGGGGTCTGGGAGTAGGTCGTGCCGATCTATACAGTCTGCGATTGGAGATGGAGCCGTACGGTCTGTGGCACTCAGACGTCAGAGCGCTCGCCCTGGGGCCCGACATCCTGGTAGCGGGAGGCCTGGGGGACGCATGGTCGGCGGGAGGTATTACAGAATGGCGCTTTTCGGAAGACCGATGGTCTTACATGCTGGCCTATGACACACCCGGACTTCTCTCAGACCGTGTGACAGGGCTGGCCCTCGATGAAAGGAAGCTGTGGGTCGCGGCCGAAGGTGGGGTATCACGGTGCGAGGCTGGTGGGAGATGGAGGACGTGGACCGTGAAGGATGGGCTGCCCGACGGGCGTACTACTGCCATTGCGGTTGGATCGGGAGCAGCCTGGGTCGGTACCCTTTCGGGAGCGGTTGCGGTGGCGGGAGACACGGTGAGCGCACTGCCGCTGTTGGCGGGAAGGGTTGTGAGGGATATCGCTGCGGGGGCGGGTGCGGTCTGGTGGGCTACCGAAACCGGCGCCCATGTCTATCGTGGCAGCTGGCCGGATGGGACCTTCTTCCACCTCGAGCATCCGGAAGGAAGGCTTGATGGACAGGTAGACGCCGTGGGCGCATCCGGCAGTGAGGTTTGGTGGGTGTCATCCGGCGGGGTGGTTGCTTATGATTCCCAGCAGGGGGTGTGGCTGGATGTACCGGGGGTGGGGCCATTCTACCCGGGTGAGGCGACTGATATCGCGATAGACCGGGCAAACGTCTGGATCACCACCACCGGTGGAGTGTGGAGACTGATCAGGGAGGTGGGCCAATGGCACCATTACGATGAGATGGACGGACTGATCGACAGAAGGGTGTGGACCGTCTCAGTCGAGGGGAATGTTGTCTGGTTCGGCACAGCAGAAGGTATTACAAGGTTTGACTGGTCCCTGAGGAGGAGGAGACCGTGAAGGGGACTCCGCGTTTGCCTGGCAGCGGTCCACTCGGGCCCGAGTTCGAGCTGATAGAGAAGCTTGCGGCCCATCTCCCCTTCCCAGGTGAGTTGCCCCCTGAGGTGGCCGGGGCCCTGAAAATAGGGATAGGGGACGATGCGGCCGTGTGGGAGCTTCCATCCGGCGGGCTGGGGATCGTTACGATAGATACGGTCGTCGAGGGAATACATGCGTTTCCCAGTGAACCCCCCGAGGCGGTCGGTGCGCGTGCGCTTACGGCCGCAGTCAGTGATGTGGCCGCTATGGGCGGGCGCCCCCTGCTGGCTCTGGTGGCGCTGCAGGTACCTGAAGCGGCGAAAGAAGGTCACCTCCTCCGGATATATGACGGGATCAGCGAGGAAGCGGGTATCTTGAGAGTGGCGGTGGTAGGGGGGGATGTAGTCGATACACCTGGGCCGCTGGCTATGTCGGTGGCTGTTTTCGGGATCTCTGAAGGGGAGAGGGTCTGGACGCGCAGCGGCGCCAGACCTGGGAACGTAGTTGCTGTTACCGGGAACCTAGGCGGCAGCCGGGCGGGGGTGGAGCTGCTGGATGCGGGTGATGCAGCGCCCGGTGATGGATGGGCACTACGGCTTATGGAAAGACACCTGAGACCCCGGGCAAGGGTAGGGGCGGCGCACGCTCTTGCGATTCTGGGTGGTGTGGACGCCGCAATCGACATAAGTGACGGGCTCTCGAGCGAGTCATGGCACATCGCTCTCGAATCCGATGTCGAGGTACACCTGCGTGCCGAAACGATTCCCCTTCATTCCGACCTGGAGGAGCACATGGCCTGGCGCGACAGCGGATCGGCGTCAGAGACAGGCGAGGGGTTGGATGCGGTTGAATTCGCTGTCGATTCAGGTGAGGAGTACGAGCTGCTTGTCACGCTTCCCGGTGACCACCCCGCACTGGTGGAGGACGATCTTGGAGGGGAGGGACCGCTTACGGTTATCGGTGAAATTTTACAGGGCGGGCCAGGGGTATTCCTGTACGGTGAGGGTTGGAGCCGTCCCCTGCTTCCGGGGGGCTACAGCCACAGGAAGACCATATGATCCGGGCTGTCATATTCGATCTTGACAATACCCTCATCGATTTCATGCGCATGAAGGATGAGGCTGTACGGGCAGCTGCCGACGCGATGGTGGATGCGGGGCTCGATATGTCGAGGGTAGAGATCGTAGAAGGAATAGAGGAGGTCTACAGGGAAAAGGGGATCGAATATCAGAAGGTGTTTGACGATTTTCTGGAAAGGAAGACCGGGGGGATAAACTGGAAGATACTTGCCTCGGGAGTATTGGCGTACCGGCGCTCTCGCGAGGCGCACCTGGTGCTCTATCCTCACGCCCATGAGACCCTGGTGAAGCTGGCCAAGAAGGGGATTCGGCTGGCAGTGGTCACGGATGCGCCCAGACGGGAGGCGTGGCTTCGACTGGTCAAGCTGGGGCTTCATCACCTGTTCGATGTAGTCGTGACATTCGAGGACACTGGAAAGCTGAAACCGGATAGTGCGCCCTTCATGAGAGCGCTGGACCTGCTCGCGGTCGAGGCTGGTGAGACGCTGATGGTCGGTGACTGGATCGAACGAGATATGGTGGGTGCCGGGAAGCTGGGGATTAGAACTGCCTTCGCCAGATACGGCGACGTTTTCAGCTCGCGGGAATCAGGCGCTGATTATGAAATAGACGATATTGCGGAATTGATCGACATCGTGGAGCATTCAGGATGAGCGTTCGTACGGTGGGCATCGACCTTCTGGAAGTGGAACGGATGGCCCGGGCGCTGGAGCGGTGGGGGACTCCTTTCGTAGAGCGTATTTTCACACGGGCAGAGCAGGAGTCCGCGCGCAGTGGTGTGGTAGCTGAAGCATATGCTGCCCGGTATGCCGCAAAGGAAGCAGTCGCAAAATGTCTGGGGACCGGGTTCAAGATGGGGGTCAGGCGCCTGGATATCGAGGTGACCGGCAACGAGCTGGGTGCCCCGGCAATCCGTCTCCACGGAAAGGCCGCTGAAGTGGCCGGTGGGGCCAGGTTCCTGGTCAGCCTCACTCATACGGCCGGCATGGCGGCCGCAGTCGCGGTAATGATAGATAGTTCTAATCCGGATGCGCTGGAGGAGAACTTGCGCGAAAGGGCCGTTGCCGGACGGAAACAGATATAATGGAGTGAGCCAGATGCTTCTTCTGACCAGAACCGAGATGCAGGGCGCGGACCGCAGCGCCATCGAGGGGATGGGTATTCCATCCCTCGATCTGATGGAGCGTGCGGGCGGTGGGATTGCCGTGGCGGTAAAGGAATTCATCGAGGAGGGGGCCGGGCCCGTCATCATTATATGCGGCAGGGGAAACAATGGAGGGGATGGGCTCGTGGTTGCACGGTTGCTGGCCGGGGAGGGTCAACATGTTCAGGTATGGCTGGCCGCGGATCCGGAAGAGCTCTCCGGCGATGCCGGGGTAAACTGGAACCGCCTGCTGGAGGAGGGGCCCCAACTGACGGGGGAAGTAGAGCTGCTGCCGATGGGATCGGAGTCGATGGACGTCGGCGCACTGGCCCGCGAGTGGGGTAAGGCAACCGCGGTTGTGGACGCTCTGCTGGGGACTGGGGCGGGTGGCCCACCCCGTCCACCGATCGATACCTTGATAACCGCAATGAATCTGTGCGGCCGCCCCGTTGTGGCCGTGGACATCCCTTCGGGTGTTGATGCCGACAGCGGAGAGGTTCCAGGGGTAGCAACGCTGGCCACCGTAACCGTGACCATGGCCTATCCGAAGCTTGGGCTCTTGCTCTATCCGGGCAGGGAGCATGCCGGGCGCATCCAGATCGTGGATATCGGGATCCCCCCGGAGGCCGTTGAACGGGAGGGAATCTCGCTGGAGCTCCTGGATCACCGCTGGGCGCTGCTGAGGTTGCCCACGAGGCCGCATGACTCGCATAAGGGTCATTACGGCAGGGTGGTGGCGGTGGCAGGATCGGCTGGCATGATGGGAGCCGGCCACCTTGTGGCGGCGTCCGCCTACCGGGCAGGAGCCGGGCTTGTAAGGCACGCCGCACCCGAGAGCCTTCTTGCGATCGCGCACGGCGGACGTAGCGAGGTGATGGTGACCCCGGTGCCGGACGGTGGCGCAGGGCACTTCGTCCCGGTGGAAACCGATGTTTTGAAGGATGCGTACAGATGGGCCGACGTGGTCGCGATCGGTCCGGGTCTTGGAATGGAAGAAGAGACCGGGGTGTTCTTTTCCCAGGCCCTGGAACATGATGATCCTGAACTACCCCTTGTAATAGATGCCGACGGACTCAACCACCTTGCCGCGGACGGCGGGTTGCGCAAGAGGTGGGCAGGGCCGGTAGTGATAACACCCCATCCGGGAGAGGCGGCACGCCTTCTGAAGATATCCATTGGAAATATTCAAAAGGACCGGGTACGGGCTGCGGTGGACCTGGCAGAGACCTATGGGGCCGTCGCCGTTCTGAAGGGAGCACCTACGGTGATTGCTGACGGGCAACGCAGTGCGGCGCTATGCCCGCTGGGCAATCCCGGCATGGCAAGCGGCGGTACCGGGGATGTTCTCACGGGAGTCATTGCGGCACTCATCGGGCAGGGCCTCTCACCTTTCATCGGTGCCGCGCTCGGTGTCTATCTGCACGCGCTTGCCGGCGATCTGGCAACACTCGACCTGGGAGAGTGGAGCATGGTGGCCGGTGACATGGTGGACTATCTACCCATAGCTTTCGGGCATATTGAGGCGTTTCCAGACCGTGAGGTACTGGATACAGGGGTGTGGACATAATGGGGAGCCGACGTAGACCTCCAACGGGCCGACACCGGCTCAGCCGCGAGGAGCGGGCCAGGGTAGATGGTAGACGCCCCGGATTGAGACTGGTTTTGCCATCCCCCAGGCTCACCCCCGCCAAGCTGAGGTTTATAGGTGGTATGGGGGGGGTAGTGATTGTAGTGATGGTGCTGGCCCGGCTGCTCGGCAGTGGAAGTGGGATTGTTCCAGTCGGCGGCGGCCCGGATCAGGAAGAGATCCTCAGATGGCAGGAAGCGGTGGAGGGTGCGACCATGCAGCGCATTCTCGAACTGGGAATGCGCGAATCGTGGGTCCACCTCCACCAGCCGGGCAGCCCGGAGGAGGATTCCCTGTTGACGGTGATCGAGTTCAGGGTTCCGGGCGATCTACACATCGAGGTGCTCAACCTGGTGCTTACAAAAGCGGTGGAGGAATCGGGTGGTGACATTGTTCGGGGTGTCGAGGTGAACGATGCGCGTGTCGAACTTGATGTGGCCTACAAGGGCAGCAGAACACACAGGTTCATCCTTCAGCGCTACTCAGGATACCGTCGCGAGGCCGGTCTGATCAGCATCATCATAGATGACTTCGGAGCTACCGCGCAGGAGATACTTGTTCAATTCGCGGATCTAGACTTTCAATGGACGGCAACCGTAATCCCCGGGCACCCGTACAGCCCCAACCAGGCGCGCTACCTGGACAGCAGGGGCATCCCGGTGCTTGTCCACATGCCGATGGAGCCGGAAGCTGTGGATGACTGGGAGTTGGGTGAAGGGGCAATCTACGCGGACACACCTGAGGAGGAGGTGGACAGCCTCGTGGAGGAGGCGGTTAACGAGATAGCGGTGGCCCAGGGCCTGAGCAACCACATGGGCTCCAGGGCCACCACTGAGCAGTCGGTGATGCGCGCGCTCATGGCTTCGCTCAAGGCGCGGAATCTCTACTTCATCGACAGTTACACCACAGCCGCATCGGTTGCCGCGAGCGAGGCGGATCGTGCCGGCGTCCTCTGGGCGCGCCGGAATGTCTTCCTCGATCCCGAGGACGACCCCGGTGTGATAGAGGAGCAGTTCCGCCGCAGCCTGGACCTGGCCCGCCAGAACGGCTCCGTGATCATGATAGGCCATCCGCGCGTTAGAACTCTTGAGGCGCTGCGGCGCTGGATCCCGAGGGCGAGGGAAGCAGGTTTTGAATTCGTGACTGTTGACCGGCTGCTGCGCCGGTCGGGGAGGTAGCAATGACTCGATTAGGCGTAAATATCGACCACGCTGCGACGGTGCGGGAGGCGAGGAAGACGAACGAACCAGATCCTGTTCAGGCAGCCTTCCTTGCCGACCTGGGGGGTGCGGACGGGATAGTGTGCCACCTGAGAGAGGACCGCCGGCATATTCAGGACCGGGACCTTGATATCCTTCGGGAGACAGTGACGAGTCACTTGAATCTTGAAATGGCCGCCGTGGACGCGATGGTAGAGGTCGCGCTGAGGGTGAAGCCGGACATGGTTACGCTGGTTCCCGAGAAGAGGGAAGAAGTCACCACCGAGGGAGGGCTCGATGTCCGGTCTTCAGTGGGAAGGATAACAACCGTGGTTTCCACCCTGAAGGGGGCGGGAATAATCGTCAGCCTTTTTATCGATCCCGACATGACGCAGATAAAGGAGGCGGCGCGGACCGGGGCAGATTACGTGGAGCTGCATACCGGCTGCTATGCAGAGGCGAAGCACGGCGTAGACGAGGCGATTGAGCTTGAGAAGCTGGAGCGGGGAACCCAGGCAGCAGCCAAGATGGGGTTGGGTGTCAGCGCAGGCCACGGTCTGACCTACCACAACGTACAGGCGGTAGCGTCAATTCCAGAGGTTGAGGAACTCAATATCGGACACACAATAGTGAGCCGGGCGATCATGGTGGGCATGGAGCAGGCGGTAAAGGAGATGATCGGACTTATACGCTCGGCGGAGTAGAGAGAAGAGAAAAGAAAAGGGAGGGAAGAGATGTACAGCCCGACATTCAACCTTCGCCTGCGGCATTCGGGGCTGCTTCTGGCGGCGGCCGCGTTTCTGGTACTCACCTGCACAATCACTGCCACGGCACAGGATCTGCCCCAGACCGGAGCGGAGAGGGCGGGGTGGAGCCGTCATACAAACCATGAGGAGCTGGTCGAATTCCTCTTCGAGGTGCAGTCGCGGACCGAAAATATGCTGATCAGGGATCTGGCTACTACTGCGGAGGGAAGGACCGTATTCCTTGTGATACTTGGTGATCCTCCCGCGGCGACTCCCGGCACCGCATGGCTCTCAGGCAAGCCGACCATCCTTATCGTGCAGAACGTGCACGGCGGTGAGCTCTCGGGACGGGAAGGGGGTCTGCAGCTCATCCGCGAGTTGGCACTCGGAGAGCTGAGGCCGCTGCTGGAGAAGGTGAACCTGCTGATCATCCCCAGCATCAACCCCGACGGGGCCAACCGGCAGCCCAGGCCTGGCAGGGCGAACAGCCTCGGATACGATATGAACCGTGACTACGTGGTCATGGAGACGCCGGAGATAAGCAGCGTTGTGGAGGAGGTTCTCCTGCAGTGGTGGCCCGATGTCCACGTCGATACCCACAACGGCGGCTCGCGCCCGTACAATCTTACATATCAGGCAACATTGCACCCGGCAGCTGACCGCGACCTGGTTGCCTTCGCAAACGGGCCGATGTATGAAGCGGTGAAGGCGCATATGGAGTCGCAGGGGCTCATGCTCTTCTGGTACTCCGGCCCCAGACAGGATCCGGAAACGGGGGAGTGGTACTGGCAGACCACCGACCCGCTGCTCCGCAAACAGCACTCATACAGCGGTTTCCAGAACATGGTCGCCCTCCTCTACGAATGCCCGGGTGGAAGCCTCGACCTCCAGGCCGCCTCGCAGAGAGAGGGCCAGGAGGGACTGATAAGGTTTGTAGCCGAGAATGCCCGGGAGCTGCGTAAGATCGTGGCCCAAGCCCGGCGGCGTACGGTGGAGAGGGCCTCAGATCAGGTTGTTCTGGGTTGGCGGCGGAGCGCATACCCGGGCAAAGTTGAATTCTACGTGACGGAACGCATGCCGGAAGGAGGAAGGAGCGAACCGAAGCTGGTGACGGGAGAGCGGAGAACCCTCTACGTTCCATCTGCAACGAGGAAGCGTCCCTGGGCGTACGCCTTCGACGGCAACCTGCATAAAGTCGCCGGGCTGCTCAGGCGGCACGCGATCGAGGTAGAACGCCTGAAGGAGCCGGTTACCCTTAATGTGGAGCAGTACAGGGTCAAGAGCATCGGATGGGCCGAAAACCCCTACCAGAACCATCACCTTGCCAGTATCGAAGTGGAAGTGTTCGAGGAGGAGATCACACTGGAGACCGGGACCCATATCGTGCGGATGGGCCAGAACGGCGGAACCCTGGCGGCGTATCTGCTGGAGCCGGAAACAGATGACAGTGTGGTGACCTGGAATTTCCTCGATCATATGGGAATGCGCGGGCCCTCGACGATGAGGACCAGGCCCGGAATGACACCCCCTGCGCAGCAGAGGGAGAGGCCGGGCACCGTTCTGCCGATCTACAGAATCATGAGGCCAGTAGGAATAAAAGCTGTACTGCTGCCATAATCATTTTTAGGCTCCTAGCCTGACTTTTCGCCAGACATAGTTATACCCTAATCTTAAACATGTTCTGTGCAGTCTGTGAGCTGTCGAGCATTGATACTGCGCGATGCGATGAAAATACTGATGAAGTAATTAGACTA
>Ga0114919_10001431_pt1 | contig 19094 bp, 14 predicted proteins | sample BlataG_FD_88682 | JGI IMG/M metagenome (GOLD analysis project Ga0114919, IMG submission 88682) | Deep subsurface microbial communities from Black Sea to uncover new lineages of life (NeLLi) - Black_00105 metaG | ecosystem: Environmental > Aquatic > Marine > Oceanic > Sediment | place: Atlantic... | reverse complement strand
CTGCCGTGTTTGCGGCCGGCTGTGTTCTTCCGGCTTCGGCTGCGCCTCAGCCTCCAGAACACAGCCGTGTTACTTAACCCGGATTCTCTCACTCAACCTGGTACAAAACCTGGGGGGTGGTCAGCACGACGTCTGAGATTTTTCAACCAGCGCAAATACGCTCATTCGTGGAGCGTGGTGGTGTTTTATATGTTTCCGACCTTTCTTTTTATATTTTGCAAAGAGCCTTTCCACAGATGGTTCCAAAATGGGCACACGATGGCCCGGTGGGAACTCTGAATTGCCAGGTTATAGACCCGGATTTGTCTCAGGTGCTTGGGCAGTGGGTTCAGCTAAATTTTAATGGGGTGGGTTGGGCGTATCCGATGCAATTTAGTAAGGATGTTAATGTTCTCATTACTTTTGGTGCTCCTAAAGGCAAGATAGCTGTTGCCTTTACATTTACCTTTGGTGAAGGGAAAGTCGTTTATACATCTTTCCACAATCACGCAAATACGAGCAAGATTGAGCAAGCACTTATAGCTTATTTGGTAGCGACTCCGATCAACGAAGCAAAGCAAATTCAGGAACAACAGCCGCGGGAAATCGAATCGAATCAAGACCAGCAGGATAAACAGCGAAAACAGAACCCGGTGAAACCTAAAGTCGAAAGTGAGCCAAAACCTAAAGAAGATAAAGCACCACCGTGGACGCGATTGCCTTCGCCTAAAAAGTAATCGCAAAAACTTATGTTAGGCACGGCAGCCTCGAACAAACAAAATTGTTTCGAGTTCCACATTTAAGTGGCGCCCTCTTTTTTCCCCAGCAGTGCCTAGGTCTAATGGGAACAAAGTGCTGCAGGAGTGCATAGGTCCACGGGGTGTAACGGCTTTAGCTAAAAAGGAAGTGTCATGCCAAATGATTTACTTGCAAAACGTCTGCTTACTGTTTTTTGTTTTGTCTCTCTCTTAGCAATGACCTTTCACGTTTATGGTGAATCTACCACCGCCTTTGGTAAACACGGACCCTACCGCGTTGCGATGTCGGAAGTCACCGATCAGGGATTGTTGCTCGTGCCTCAAGCCGCAGATGGCGCCCAAGCGAAAAAGCAATGGCCTGGAATTGTGTTCGGTCACGGTCTCTGTGGCCCGGCTCGAAGTTATTCTCAAGCACTGGAACGGCTCTGTTCCTGGGGCTTTGTGATTATCGCGAATCAGCAGCAGGAAGATTGTGGTGTGGCGGATATTCGCAATCCGATCGGGTCGATGCAAAGTGTTGGCAAGTTACGCTACTGCGTCGACTCGTCCGTGATGGCGGGCAATATTAAAAAGAATCTGCACTACCTCGCATCTCGCAGTGATGTGAATCCCGATGCATTGGTATTGGTCGGTCACAGCATGGGGGGCGGTGTTTCGATTGATGTGGGTGTTGCAGTCAACGCCGAACAACCCGGCTTGATCAAGGCGGTCGTCGGGATCGCACCGTGGAATGGCGCCCGCCCGGTTCCGAGTTCGGTGGTTTCCAAGTTGAACGCTCCGTTGCTTATTTTCTGCTCGAAATCCGATAAGCTCTGTCCCTGTTCGGGGCCTGCAACGGCAGCCGAAAACGTCTCTGTCGACCTGCCTTTGCCTGTGCCTGGATTTGCCAATCAAATTGCTAGTCGGATGGCCGAAGCTGGCATGCCCTTCATCTTCGGACCCGGAGCAGACGTCTACTGGCATGGCGGCACTGCGGCAATTTATAAACACGCGCGTACCGCCACGCTGGTCGAGGTACTCAAGGCCAATCACTTTGCCATTGCCGGCACCGATGGAAAGCAAATGGAACACCTTTTGTATAAACTTGCGAATATCAACGGTTTCCAATTTAATCTTTCGGGAAGACCTTACAGGTGGGTTCCGACGCTCGAGTACACGGTCGCCTTTCTTTACGATGTGCTCGACATCAATCGCGAAGAGGGTCAGCGCGTGATGGCCAAAGTCGAAAGCGATGATCGGATTGAAAAAGTTTTTTCGAAATAACATAACGCAGCGAGGTTCTCGGCGATGAATGACTTGCAGCGGGTGGTTGGCCGCATACGTAAATTTCGCGATGCGCGGGACTGGATGCAGTTTCATCAGCCGAAGGATATGGCCGCGGGGATTGCCATCGAAGCGGCCGAACTGATGGAGCTCTTTCTCTGGAAGTCCGAGCAAGAGCAGGCGGAGATTGTCGAGACAAAACGCGAGCAGATTGAAGAGGAGGTGGCCGACATCGGCATTTTTCTGCTCGAACTTGCCGATAACCTGGATATCGATCTCCTCGACGCCATCGAAGCGAAAATCGAAAAGAATGCGAAGAAATATCCGGTCGAGAAGGCCAGGGGCCGGAGCGATAAATACACCGAACTCTGAAAATGCCCTGGCATTTCACCGAGCCCAAGCTTAGCTGGCACTGCTTCGATCTTGCCGGCGTGCGACAAAATCGGTATTTCTTTCGCATGCAATCTCCCTCCCTCGGTGCGCTGGCCTTCGCGGTCGGTGCGGTATGCTTTTCCGCGTGCACGACCGTTCCTCAGCAGGAAGGTCTGCTCGAGGCAGAAATTCCCCATTCGAAAATCTCTTCGCGTAACTTACGGGCGATGGTCTCGGAATATGTGCCGAGCTATGCCCATAAAATTGAAGCGACTGCCGATACTATTCTTGCCAGTTCGCAAGATGCAACGATCCGTAAGAACGCCTTGCTTTGGAAAATCAACGCGATTTCCGCAGGCTTTGGTGCCGCAAGTCGGCCTGATCCGCTGGCTTCCTATTGCGACCTCTGGGTACTCACGCGGCAGATGAAGTATCTGTTCCAGTCGGCTACCGACCATCCACAGTTCGGCCCCTGGCAGGAGGATGTGATTATTGCCTGCGAACAACTCGATGTGCGGCTTGTGGAAATCAACAGCAAACTCGATCCCAACCTGACCTACATCGAGTCTTTTATAGAAAAAACGGCGCAGCAGCATCCGATGTCGGATCTTTACTTTGACCGCACACCGATCGCGACAGAAAATATTGAAAAGATTCATCAGCCGAAGCACGAACTACTCCATGTCCTGGCGTCGATGCAGGACGATGTGAAAGATATGCAGCGGCTTTCGGCACTCTATGCCGAGTATCTTCCCAAGCAGGCTCGCTGGCAGGCAGAATTACTGGCACTCGGTATGAACCAGTCACCAATCGTCAATGCAGCGCTTGCCAATTTTACGGTCGCCTCGCAGGCGATGCATCAAATTGCTCTTTCGGCGAATGAAATGCAAAATACGGTCGATCAGCAACTGGCAGCCATTCCAGCCGTTGTCGATCACCAGCGCCAACAGGCGACAGCCGACCTTGCCCAGATGCAAGCCGCAGCGCTTGCACAGATTCGCACCGAGCGCGAGGCGGTCATGCAGGCAGTCCACCAGGAACAACTTGCGGTCAGGCAGTGGGTGCAGGCGACGGCCACAAGTTCGGCCGACCGAGCCGATGCGATTACGCAAAAGAGGATCGAGCAGTCGGCGGGTGAAGCGGAGCTTTTGCTCGACCGTGCAGCCTATTACAGCGGAACTTTTTTGGGAGTCGCCGGTTTTTTAGGATTTCTCTTCTTTGCCTGGTTCCGTATCGCACACCGCCGCAAGACAGACTCAGCGGGGATTCGCCTCAAAGCGGAGCAGGAACCGCCGGTCGCCACACGCGATCGAAATGACCGTCATACGCGGCGGGCCGCATAAGCTGACGAAGTGCCCCTAAGACCTTTTCGATAAAAAATATTGGAAGTAGGAGGAAAGCGTTCAAAACACTTTCGAGCGGGCTGCCTTGCTACTGGCGAAATGCGGGTGAAGGGCTATAACCGGAGTGTTGCTTCCTCCTCTGCCCCCTCCAGTTCCATGGACGCTGAGCCTGCCGTTTTCTTCGATCAGGTTTCCCACGCCTACGGCTCCCAGCAGGTACTGCGAGGCGTTTCGCTGAAAATCGAGCGGGGAGAAATTGTCGGGCTCATCGGACCGAACGGGGCAGGCAAAAGCACGCTCCTGCGGTCGCTCGTTGGGATTCTTCGTCCCGACGCTGGCAGCGTCCGCGTTTGTGGGATTGATGCCGTGCGCGATTCACTCGCTGCGCGGCAGCAGATTGGTTACGCCCCAAGCGAAACGGCGCTCTACCATCAGATGACGAGTGAGGAACTTTTAGGCTTTGCCATCGCATTTCATCCGAAAGCCAGTCTCGCGGTGGGCCTGGCGCTGCTCGAGGAACTCGGCGTGCCGCGGGATCGGCGCGTCGGTAAGCTCAGCCATGGGATGAAACGCAAAATTGTGCTCGCTCAGGCGGTCGCCAGTGGTGGACCGGTGATCGTGCTCGATGAACCGACCGAAGCGCTCGACCCCGAAGCGCGACGACTGGTTGAATCGCACCTGCGACAGGAGGCAGACGGTGGTCGCGCCGTACTTTTTTCCTCGCACGACCTGACGAGCGTCGAACGCCTTTGCCATCGGGCCGCCTTCCTCTGTCGTGGAGAAATCGTACGCTCCGGGGCAGCCGCAGAACTTGCAGCCGAAACAGGGCGTCTGCTGCATCTCGAATTACGATCACCTCTGCAAGAAGAACAACTTCCCACCCGTACTGGATGGAACTGGCAGGGGCAAGCTGTGCGGTGGACGCTCCAGCATAACGACGCGGTCGAAGAGGTACTTGCTGTGATCGCCGGCCTCCCAATCGCGGGGATCCGCGATGGAGGGGGATCGCTGGAGGAAGTGTTCGATGCCCTTTATGGAGCAGCAGCCGAATGATTGCCCTGGCCCGTCAATATGCCCGCGGACTTTTCTGGTTCGTATGCGGTTACTTTATCCTTCTCGAAGCGGCGATGGTGGCCGCCATTTTCTACTGGCCAAAGTTTCGCGACAACACACCGGCTCTGGCCAAATTGATTCCCTTCCAGTCGCTGCAGGATTTACTCACCGCAGTGCAGCAGTCGGGCTACTGGCCCTACTTTGCCATTCAGCAGTGGTTCAAAGGCTGCAGCCTGTTTGGCGTTGCCGCCATTGCCTTTATGGGAAGCGGGATCATTGCCCGCGAGGCCGATCAGCGGACGGCGGAGTTTCTTTTCTCCCGGCCCGTTTCCCGGCGACGCGTCCTGCGTGTGCGGACGGCCGTACTCGCACTCGCTATCCTGCTCCCGGTCTATCTTTCCTCGATTTCGGCCATCTGGATTTCGCCGGCGGTCGGCGAACGGTTGCCCTGGAAGGCGACGCTGATGGCTTCGTCGTATATGGCCTGCTTTCTGCTCATGCTGATTGCGGCCACGGTCTTGCTTTCGGTCCTCTCCACCCATCAACTCCGTGCGGGCATGCTTGTGGTGGGCCTCGTCCTGCTCTCCTTCGCCCAGTATCTGATTCAGGGAATCGATCAGTGGAGCCTGTTTGCCACCATCGATGTATGGACATTTATGAAAATCGGGGCGGGCCAATTTCCCTGGTTCCGGGCCGGATGCTTTCTTGCAGCGGCAGCGGGCATGCTGACGCTGGCCGAAACGCTGCTCGAGCGGCGGACCTGGTGAGGGGTGCGGCCCCTTAAAAGCCTGCTCCACACGGTCTGAAAATGGTGGTCGCAAAAAATAAACTTTTTCGATAAAAAGTTGGCCGCATTCGGCGGCAAAACGCCCATTATCCTTTAGAAGACCGGCCCGCCGACAACCGCGCCCCGAGACCGCTCCGTGCATTTTAAGAAAAATGAGCTTTTTGCTCGCTGCACCTTCCCGCTTGCCCTCCTTGCTCTTTGCTCTTTCCTCCCGACAACGGCCTGCGGTGGTTTGCTGCTGACCAAGGCTATCAGCGAGTCGGTGCCGCAGTACAGCGCCTCGCCGATCGACTCGGTGGATTTTAAGATCTTTCTTCAGGATAACGCCGGGTTGATGGCAGCCGTTCCCGTGTTTGAACAGACATTCACGGAATTGGATTCGGGTACGAGTCTCGTTTTTGATTCCGGATCTCTGTTCGGCCAGGCAGCCGACTTGTTGACCAACGGGGTGGATGATTTCGTCACCGTTTATGTAGGCCCCTTGAGCAACACTTATAACGAATCGGCCTTCTTTAGTCTGACACCCGACTTCGGTGGCAACCAGGTCACGAGTGTGGTGGCCAACCTGGATACTATTCAGATCACACCGATGGGGCAGTTCTTTTCGATGTATACAGCGCAGGTCGATTTTGCCGGATCGCTTGAAATTCACGGACAAAACCTTCTCGAACCAACCGGTATTCTACTCGGCCTGTTTGCTCTTTTGGGACTGGTCGCCTTGCCGGTGTTTCAGTGGCTTAGTTCATAATCCATTTCAAGCGTTTGGTCGCGTTGAAATTCACCCTGCTGCCAACTGATGGTACCCGCCACCGAACCGGCGATCAGAGCAAAAAATAAAATCAGCGCCAATCCACGCGGACTCATTCCATCTCGTCCGCAGCAGCGATCGATGACAAGTGCCGCGATCCAACCAGTTATAAAGGCGGTGAAAAAAAAGGCCCCCATGGTATTGAGCAGTGGTGAGAGCATCGTGCGGTTTCACGAAAATTTTTAAATTTTTATGGGTTGGTTCGGTCGCAGCAAGAGTGTTGCCAGATCGACGTCGGCTGGAAGCAGTATGAGTCGAATCACAACATACGCCGACATTGCGAGATTGCCAAGCAGTAAGATCAAGACCAGCCACAGAGTGCGGCGCAGTACGGTGGTTTCCCGATAGGCAACCCAAATATAAAACGTGCCAAATCCCAGATAAGCGTCGACGAGCGTCGCCTGAAACCAGCGGTTCGCCAGAACCACCGGATCGATTTGCAGGATATTTTCGCTCAGCGATGCCCGCACAGTAAAATAAAGGATGACGAGAAAAAAAAGTCCGAAGATTACCACGAGTAGACCACGCATGGAGAGTTCCTTTCTAGCGGAGAGCACAGGAGGCCGAATAACCGGAAATGGCCGAAGAACACATCCTTTTTCCCTGGGTTTCGCCACCGGCAGCACCCATTTTTTGCACTCTCAAGAGCCGATCGGTTAAACTGGACTTCTACTATATCGTGTGTTGGACCTCGTCAAGGGAAAGTGGATGGCACCTGCGGTTGATGCGCAGGAAAAGGGCATCGGATGGGCTGGTACTACAAGATCGAAGACAAGCAGTGGGGGCCGGTTTCGGTCGCGCAACTACTGCAGTTGATACACTCGGGAGCCATTCCACCGGAAGGGCGTGTCCGTCAGGGAGAGGATTCGCCCTGGATAACTGTCGATCAGATTCAATCCGTGCTTTCGGGTGCAGGGACCCTCGTCACTCGACCGGAGTCGACCGCCCTTCAACCGTTGTCCTCGGTTCCCCCCACCCAAAAATTACCCGTACCGGTTCGTCGTCGCAAAAAGCGGCGTCCCGTCCAGGCTAGCAACGCCCCACATCCGGTGATTGTCGCCATGGGCACGGCGCTCGTATTATTGGTCGCCCTGCTGTTGATCGAACACCGCTTCTCGAATGCGCCAATGCAATTTGAGAGCCCTGCGATCTCGATGTCATCTCAACAGGCGGCTCCTGCACGCAGGTCGACGAATCCTGTAGATGCCACAGGAAATCAGCAGACAACCGCATCGCCGCGGGCGAGAGTCAATGATAGCAAGCTCGTTGAGCGGATCGACCGGTCGGTCGTGCAGATTGAATCGGCGAGCGGCAACGGCAGCGGATTTATTATCGATTCAACTGGAACAGTGGCCACCAATTTGCATGTGGTACAGAACATCGGCTCGGCGGAGGTTAAGTTTGTTGACGGCTCCCGATATGAAATCGCAGGCTTCGTCGCCCTTGCCGAAGAAAAGGATCTTGTGCTCTTGCGGATCCGGACGAGTCGCGACGATTTTGAGCCCCTGCCGGTAATTACGAAGCTACCCCACAAAGGCGAAACGGTTTACGCGCTTGGCGCACCCCGCGGTTATCTCGGTTCGATTACCGATGGCATCGTCAGCGCGATCCGCACGGGAACAGAAATCAGAGACATCGCCATGGACGATGCCGATGGCACCGAACGGCTCGAGGCAGCCCTCGACTTCAGCGAAGATATCACTTGGATCCAGACATCGAGCCCCATTTCACCAGGTAACAGTGGCGGACCCCTGGTCAATTCTCTTGGGGAGGTCGTGGGTGTAAATACGTGGATCCAAACGGATGCGCAAAACATCAACTTTGCCCTTTCCTCAGAAAGTTTGCAGCAACTGATCGATAACCGCCAAGGGCTGCAGCCACTTGCCATGTTGCCTGCCGGAAGAGAACCGACCTTTGTGACCCATCAGCGAAGACAAGAAGAAGAACTCCGTCAGCAGCGAATTGAAAATAAGGAGATGGAGAAGCGAAAGCAGCAACTGGCTTCTACCTCGCGTTCTAAGCGGACGGCAGGGGTCGCACAAGAACTCAGCCATCTGCAGAATCTGATGAAAGAATGCAATCAAGAGCTGAAAGAATTCGAATCGGACCGGGCTAAAATTATTACGGACCGCGAACGGATTCGACGATCTGCCAAGGCCGTCTATCTGGAAAGCGAAAATTCTGCGCAGCGACGCAGGCAAAGTGGTGCAGAATTGAGCCGCCTGAACAAAATCCTGCTCTCCAAGCAGAAGAAGGCAAATTATACGGACGCGGAGTGGGGTGAGTTGGTGGCCCGCAAGGAAGCACTGATCTCGATTGTCCGGCACCTTCAAGAGCATGCAAAGATCATCGATCGCCGGCACAAAAAGCTGATGGCCCAGGATAAAAATCTCGAAGAGCGTCTGAAGTTTAACTTCGTTGACTGGCAGATGAAGAAAGAAGAGCTCTCACTCCACGAAATCCGCTACATGGAACTCGGCAACCAGTTTCTTAAGTAGGCGGCTTTACGGGCTCTGCCACTGCTCGAACGTTTCGCCGACCACGGACGTGCCTACACCGACGGCGGCAACCACTCCATCGGGTCGCACCAGAATACAGCCACTTTGGGTAAGACCAAATTTTTTCCCAAACGCCTCAATATCGCCTGCCGTGTCGAGCGAACATCGTTTCAGGGGAAAGCCACACTCGCCAATACCAAAATGGGATGGCAACGGTTGCTCAGCCGCTTTTCCCCAGACGATCGCGGTTGCTTCATTGCCGCGCAAGAGATCGGTTGAAAGCATGCGCTGGCCTTGCTGCTCGAGCGGAACGTGTGGAAACGCATCTCCCGGTTGAACGGCTCCACGACCGATACCGGGACCGCAAAGCCGACTGCCCCGCGCGGTAATATTCTCTTCGCTGAGAAACTCAGTGAGTTGTCTGCGGATGGCGGGAATCGAAAGACCAATGTGGATGGCCGTATCGCGGAAATGCCTGACGATGGGGTTGGAGACCATGATGGTCCGCAACATCCGACCCGTACTTTTGAGTACCTCTTCGCCGACCGGGTGGCGTTCGTCCTGATAAGTGGCAATCAAAGTTTCCGGTGCACCTCCTTTTTCCACCAGGGCAATCTTCCATGCCATGTTGGCGGCATCTTGTATCCCGGTGTTCATGCCTTGACCACCGGCCGGACTGTGTACGTGGGCCGCATCGCCGGCCAGGGTCACGCGACCGTGCACATAGTTTTCAATCTGTCGTTCGCTCACGCGGAATTCGCTTTTCCAATGGATGGTGGTAATTTTCCATTCGGTACTCGTGCGGGTATCGAGCAACGCCTGAATTTCTTCATAGCTAGGTTCTGCCTGTTCGGTATTTTCGTCGTCTGGCCCACCATCGGCGATGATCCGCCAACGGCTTTTACCGATCGGGAATAATGCGACGACACCTGCTGCAGATGCTTCGGCCCGCATCGCGTGTGGATCGGTTTCTTGATCGATTTCGATATCGGCCAAGAGCCAACGGCGATCGACCGCCTCGCCGGGAAACGCAAGATCTAACGTGTGCCGCACGACCGAATGTGCACCATCGCAGCCCACGAGTCGCGAACACGTTATCTTTTCCTGACCGTTCGGGGTCTCAAGCGTACAAGTCACACTCTCCTCACCAACGGTAAAATCAACCAGTCGCGTTTGCCATTCGATCTCGACACCGCGGGTGGAAGCCGCTTCGATGAGCACCCGTTCGGTTTTCGACTGAGGAATCAGCAGACCGGTGGGAAGATCGAATGGATCGTCGTCTATTTTGATCGCACCGAGTTGTTTACCATCGGCCCAGATGGAGATATTTTTCAGCTGATGTCCGTGCGGAAGAAACGCAGTGGCGGGAAGACCACTATCGAGCACCTGCAGCGTGCGCCGCCAGACGACGAGCGCTTTGGAAAGGCGGGTCGGGCCCTCTGCTGTGTCGATGATCCGCACCGGGATTCCGTGTCGCGCCAAGCTATTGGCGGCGGTGAGTCCGACCGGTCCTGCTCCGCAGATGAGTATCACATTTTCTGACATAGCTGGGTTTTCTCCTCGCGGTTGTTTGGTGTGTGTACCGCTGATTTTGACTGCCTTCCGGCCGATCGTCCATACCTCAGAGGGGGAGTCGGTGTAGAGAAAAGCTGGATTAATCGAGAAAAACAGGTTAAACGTTGACTCCAAAAGCAACTGGCCGATATACTCGGATCGCCCGCCTTTTTTCCCGCATTTGACTCCCCACGGTGATCCGCATTGCCATGGACTACGCTCCTCTAACTTTGCTCCGAACGTTCTTGTGCCTGGTGGTATTGCTGGGATGCAGTGCAGCGGGGGCCGACGGGCAGAACGACGAGGCACACTTCGAGCGGCACGTCCGCCCGGTGCTTCTCAAACACTGCAGCGCGTGCCACGGGCACGAAATGCAGGAAGGCGAATTACGAGTCGATTCCCGTAAGGCGCTGCTTCGCGGTGGTTCCCGCGGACCGGCCATCAAGCCCGGCGAGGGTAAGGCGAGTCTTTTGATTGTAACCGTCGGCCAGACACATACCGATCTGGTGATGCCGCCCGAGGCCGAACCGCTTTCGGCGAAAGCGATCCAACACCTTACGCGTTGGATTGACCGTGGCGCCGTGTGGCCTGCGGCCATGCCCCTGGGCACGCCGCCACCGAGTGCGAAAATTTTGCACTTACGCGACGCCCATTGGTCTTTTGCGCCCATTTCAGCATCGAACGTGCCACAAGAAAAGAGCGGCACCGACGCAGCGGCGAACGACACAGCGTGCATTGACCGGTTTATTGATGCGGGACTCGCGTCGGCTGGTCTAACCCCCACCGGGCCCGCTTCCCGAGCACAGTTGATTCGCCGCGTGACCTTCGATTTGATTGGCTTGCCACCCACGCCCGCAGAGATCGATGCGTTTGTCGCGGACGCATCGCCCGATGCGTACGGGCAACTGATCGAACGCTTGCTCCAAAGCCCTGCCTACGGAGAACGCTGGGGTCGTCATTGGCTTGATCTGGTTCGCTATGCCGACACGGCGGGCGATGCGTCGGATTATCCGGTGCCCGAAGCTTTTCAATACCGCAACTATGTCATCGACAGCTTCAATCGCGACGTGCCGTACGATCAATTCATCCGTGAGCAGTTGGCTGGCGACCTACTGACCTACAGCAACGATGACGAACGTTGGCGGCAAGTGATTGCGACCGGATATCTTGCGATTGCCCGGCGGATCGGGGTCAGCCCACACGCCAAAAAGCATGTGATGCTCGAAGATGTGATCGACAATATGGGCAAAACCTTTCTGGGGCTCTCGCTCGGCTGTGCCCGCTGCCACGATCATAAGTTCGATCCGGTACCGACCAGCGACTACTACGCACTCTACGGTATTTTTGATAGCTCGACTTTTCCGCACGCGGGTGCCGAACACAAGCAGCGACGCGATAATTTTGTATACCGGCTTGCCCCCGAAGAACTCGAGAAGGTGCTCGGTCCGCATCGTGAGAAACTCTCTCCGGTGCTTGCAGAGATCAATACCCTCCGCGACCGGAGGAAGGTAATTCGAGAAAGCCCCGATAAAATAGAAGAATTCAAGCAACTCGAACGGAAGATTAGGAAGCTTTGGGGAGAGTATACAGAGATTGCCCGCAGTTTTCCGGAAGTCGATATTGCGTATGCCATTTCTGAAGGCAGCCCGCACGATGCGCAGGTACAGCGGCAGGGTGACCCGGGCATCAAGCGAGAAAAAGTCCGCCGTGGTTTTTTGCAGGTCCTCGGTGGCCAGACCCTTCCCGAAGGGCATCCGCAGAGTGGCCGCCGCGCGTTGGCTGATTGGATTACCGATTCGAAAAACCCGCTCACAGCTCGCGTGATGGTCAACCGCATCTGGCACTATCACTTCGGTCGGGGTTTGGTGCGGACGACCAGCGACTTCGGCCTTCGCGGCGAAGCACCAACGCATCCCAAACTGCTCGACTATCTGGCCCGTTCCTTGATGGAACACGGCTGGAGCGTGAAAGCGATGCATCGATTGATCATGCGGAGCGCGGCGTACCGGCGTAGTTCGGAGTCGATCGCTGCGAACGAGGCGTCTGACCCCGAGAATTTGCTGCTTCATCGGGCAGGACGCCGTCGCCTGAGTGCCGAAGAGTTTCGCGATGCGGTTTTGGCAATCAGTGGCCAGCTTGATCGTGTGCCTGCGGGCGCCCATCCGTTTCCGCACAAACGTACCTTTCACTACCGGCAGCACGAACCGTTTCAGGAATCCTATGCAACGAACAAGCGGAGCATTTATCTGCTGCAGTCGCGCCTGCGTAAAATTCCCTTTATTGATCTGTTCGACGGACCGGATGGCAATCTGCCTTTTTCCGAACGCCGCAGTACCAGCACACCGCTGCAGGCTCTCTATCTGATGAACGCCCCATTCATTCACGAGCAGAGCCGCGCGGTCGCCGAAAGATTAATTCGCGAGACCGAGAGTGACCTGGCGGGTATCGATTGGGCATATCGGCTGCTTTTTGGTCGCCGTGCCGAGGCCGAAGAGCTTGAAGCGAGCCAGGAATTTCTTGAAAAAGCGAGTCAGGCAGTTGTTTCCACCGAAGAAATAGAGAGCGAGTCACATCCCAAGCGTGATGCCTGGGCGGCCTGCGTGCGGAGCATGTTTGCCAGTAATGCCTTTTTGTATATCGACTAGTAGTGAGACTGGGACACCGATGCAACACACCCGACGACAAATGATTCGTTCCCTTGCAGCAGGTGGACTGCTGCTGCCGGGGATGCTCTCGGAACTGCTGGCCGAGCAGTCGCTCGGTGCGAGCGATCCGCTTGCGCCGAAAATGCCCCATCATCCGCCGCGGGCCAAGCGGGTTATTTTTCTCTACATGACCGGTGGTGTATCGCACGTCGATTCGTTCGATCCCAAACCGGAGCTTCGCAGGTACCATGATCAAAAAGTTGCGGACCCCGGTTTCTGTAAGGGGGCCGATTGGAAGTTTCATCGCTATGGCGAGTGCGGGATGGAGATCAGTCAACTCTTTCCTCAGATGGGAAGTATCGCCGATCGGATTGGTTTGATCCGTTCGATGTGGACCGACAACGGCGATCACTTCGGCGCGTCGATTGCCATCCATACCGGGTCGAGTAATTTTAATCGACCGAGCATGGGTTCGTGGGTCAGTTATGGACTGGGTAGTGAGAACCGCAACCTCCCGTCGTTTATGGTGATCTCACCAGGCCTACCCTACGGGGGTGGCCAAGTGTGGGGTGCGGATTTCCTGCCGGTAATGCATCAGGGAACGCGGTTGCGGCCTATCGAGCAGCCGATTCCCAATATGCGGCCGCTCGCCACCGGTCAGTTGCAGCAGACCGAACTCGATATGCTCAGTTATCTGAACCGTCAGCATCTGACGGGCCGCGAAACCGATCCCAATCTCTCGGCCCGCATCCAATCGTTCGAGACTGCTTTTGGCATGCAGAATGCGGCGCCCGAAGTGTTTGATCTTTCGGGCGAAACCGCTGAGACCCATGCGCTCTATGGCCTCGAACCAGGCACCCGCGACTCGTTTGCCTGGCAGTGCCTGGTGGCACGGCGACTTGCCGAGCGCGATGTACGATTCATCGAATTGATTGACACCGATTCCGATTCGGGAAGCAACTGGGATACGCACGGAAAAATGGCGCGGTACAACAAGCTGGCCCGCAATGTCGATCAGCCAGTTGCGGCATTGGTGAAGGATCTGGATCGACGGGGCATGCTCGAAGAGACGCTCGTCGTCTGGACCACAGAGTTTGGTCGCAATCCCTTTGCGACGCATAAAGGTGCGCTCGGACGCGGACACCATGCCCATGCCTTCAGTACCTGGATGGCCGGAGGTGGGATCCGTGGTGGAACCATGTATGGCAAGACCGATCAGTGGGGTCAGCATGTGGTCGAAGACAAAGTCACGGTGCACGATCTGCACGCGACGATTCTGCATCAACTCGGCATCGATCATACGCGGTTAACTTATCGGCATGCAGGTCGTGACTATCGACTTACCGATGTACACGGTCGCGTGGTGCACAAGCTTTTGGGGTAAATTTCTAATAGATCAAAATAATTGATCATCCTGTACTTTCTATATGCTATATAGAGTTTTCGTAGATAGGGGTACTGAATGTCGAGCGTAGACCGAGGGCTCTTCTGCGCTGCCATACCCTTCGACTTTTTTCTCGAAGTAAAATTTGACGTGGATACCCAGAAGAGCAGGGAAAAAATTAAAGGAGCTTTCCATCGATCCGAAGATCTGCTTCATTTTGGGTGTCAGTCAAAGAAGTGGCACCAACTTTTTATATCGGATTCTTAATTTACATCCGCATTGCGCGGGGCCAGGGCCTATCTGGGAGGATTGCTTTCTATATCACTCAGAAACTCTAGCTGCATTTACGGAAGGCATGTATAAGCAGTGGGATTCTACTTGGGAGGTTGAAGAAAAGCTCGGCGGATCGCCACTTTTATTGCGGTGCTTAGGAGGAGCCATCGAAAACTTTCTACGCCGACAACTTTCGCCCAGAGGTGAAAAGATCACCGAATCGCAGGGACGAAGTAAGCCAAATCAAATAAAAGTTTTGTTGACAAAAACTCCCACTGCCCTTGGCCTGCATCACTTTTGGGATTTATTTCCAGATGCCAAACTGATTCTTCTGGTCAGAGACGGAAGAGTTGTTGTTGAATCAATGACCGTTTCTTTTGGGGCAAGCTCTGAGGACGCAATGCGAACGTGGCGCGATAATGCAAAACGGATCCACGCCTTTAGGAGTGAGCATGAAAATAAGACGGATAAATTTCTGGTGCTGAAATATGAAGACATCATGGAAGATGAGAGAAGTAGTTTGTTGCAAATTCTAGAATTCTTAGAGTTGGATACAGATTTGTTTGATTTTGATGCTTTGCAGTCCTTGGGGGTCACGGGTTCGAGCGAGGCGAAAAAAAAGGATGGAGTCGTTCATTGGCAGCGGCAAGAAAAAACATCAGACTTCAATCCGCTTGCACGTGCTGACCATTGGTCCCAACAGAGACACGAACGATTTAATTGGGTTGCAGGTAAGCAAATGGAAGATTTGGGGTACCAGCTAAAGCCTATAACAACTTCTCAGTCTATTCATTGTCTGAAAAATACGATAAAGGATATTGGAATATCTATTTACCGTTCTTCTGTGTCGACGCTTCGATGTGTCTATCGATATTTTAAAGATCGATATCGCAAATAATACCTCTGATACCCGCAGTTCTAATTAGAAATATCAATTTTCTTTCTGTTTAGGTTTGCGTTGACCATCATTACTCAGCCAAGATATACTAAGTGGCTGAAATGAAATGGTATTATTCTGGCTGCCCGCCCCGAAATCCGTGCATGTGTATCTCATTCTCGCTTCATGTTTTAGCTTTAAGCTGGGCGCTTTTTTTGTGTGCGGTGACGACCACTGTAGCCGACGATCGGGCCAAACTCGATTACTTCGAAAACAATATCCGCCCGCTGCTCGTCGAAAAGTGTGCAAGCTGCCACGGCGAAGATGCACAAGAAAACGGACTGCGGGTTGACTCCCGCGAGGCCCTGCTTCTAGGCGGCCAGCGGGGTGAGGCGGTCATTCCCGGCGATGCCGAGGCAAGTTTACTCTACCGGGTGGTGAGCGGGGAAGAGGAAGACCTGGTGATGCCGCCCGAAGGCGACATGCTCAGCGAAGAGGAACAAACCCATCTCGCCCACTGGATTAACGATGGAGTGACATGGAGTGGCAAGCAGCAAGCGAATGCCGATACGCCGCTAGCGCAGATGGAGACTATTCAAGCGAATCATTGGGCCTATCGGCCGATAGAACTTCCCGATGTTCCGACGCACAAAGATTGGGATTGGCCTCGCGAAGCCATCGATCAGTTCGTGCTGCGGGGTCTTTTGGAGAAAGGTCTCACACCTTCTGCCGAGGCCGACCGCCGCACGCTGATCCGCCGCGCTTATTTTGATTTGATCGGCCTGCCTCCCAGTTACGAAGCGGTGGAAGCGTTTGTGGCCGACCACCGAAAGAATGCCTACGAACGGTTGATCGAACGGCTTCTGGAGCGGCCCGAATACGGCCAGCGGTGGGGCAGGCATTGGTTGGATGTGGCCCGCTACAGCGATACCCGCGGCCACACCAATGTGCCGGGAACTGAAATCCGTTACCCCTATGCCTGGACCTATCGCGATTATGTGATCGATGCGCTCAATCAAGATTTACCTTACGATCAGTTTATAACAGAGCAGTTGGCTGCCGACTTATTCGGTGCGAACGATAAAGAAAAGTTAGCCGCACTCGGCTTTCTCACTGTGGGTCGTCGCTTCCTTGATCGACAGCACCGCATTCTGGGCGAACGGGTCGATCTGGTAAGCCGGGGACTGATGGGCATCACGATCATGTGCGCCAAATGTCACGACCATAAATTTGACCCACTTTCGATGCGCGACTTTTATGCGCTGTATGGCATTTTTGAAAATGCAGCCGAGCCGCTCGCGATCGATTTGCCTGAAATGGGAGTACAGAGCCAAAGCGATCCGGAAAAAAAGCAGCGATTTGAGTCGTTGCTGAATGAGGAGCTCAATCCGCTGCGGCACGAACTTGTAGCACTACGCCGCAAGCTCATCGTCGAGGAACTTCAGCAAAAGGCCGAATATTATCTGGCACTTGTGGCAGCGGCCGAGATGGGGACGGAATTCGGCAAGGTCGATCTTGGCGACAACGATCGCTTAAGCCTTCGCGGTATCGAAATTTGGCAGCAGTTGCTCCAGCAAGATACAACCCTTGCGCGTTTCTGGGAAACGCTCCTTGCTATCGAAGAGGAGGAGGGTGAGGCCTATGCGCATGAAGTGACACGCGTCTTGGCGGAGGACGAGGGGGGCAACCGACTTCTGCATGAAAAGCTCGTGAGTGAAAAGCCCCAATCAGCTAGCGCTGCGCTCCGCGTGATCGGCCGGGTACTCGGCAGTGTGTACGAGCGCTGGGAAAAATTACAGAAACTCGATCCGGGCGACCAGGGTTTTGCAGACCCAGCGGCAGAAGAAATCCGCCAATTGCTGCTGCTGCTGGCCGAAGCGGGTAAGGCTCAGAGCGTTGAAGAACAAGGGCAATGGTTTTTGGGCCGCGAGCCCGAATCACTGCTTAAAAAAAGTCACGAAATCGAATCGGTGCTGGTGAAGTATCGCGAGTTGGTGCCGCGGCGGGCGATGGCCGTGGTAGAGAATCCACTCGTCCGCGACACTGCCATCCATATTCGCGGCAATCCAAAAAAATTAGGCCCGGTCGTACCGCGTGGATTTTACGAACTTTTTTCCGAGGACTGTGAGGTGACAGCGGTAAAAGAGGGAAGTGGCCGCGCGGAACTGGCCCGGTGGATCACGCACGCAGGCAATCCACTCACTGCGCGGGTGATTGCCAATCGTATCTGGGGTTGGCACTTTGGCCAGCACCTGGTCGAAACGCCGAGTGATTTTGGCACGCGCTCTGCCGCACCGACGCATCCACAGCTACTGGACTATTTAGCTGCAACACTGCGAGATGGGGGTTGGTCACTCAAAGACCTGCACCGCCAAATCATGCATTCGGCCACCTACCGGCAGCAGAGTCTTGCGCGTCAGGAGGCGATGGCCATCGACCCGGACAATCAATGCTACTGGCGGAAGAATCGCCGTCGGTTGGAATTCGAACCGATGCGCGATGCCATGCTGGCCGTGACTGGCGAGCTCGATACCGCTTTGGCTGGGCCACCGGTCGATGACATCGATTCTCCCAGGCGGAGCATCTATTTGCTGCACGACCGTCGAAGTATGGCACCGGTGCTACCCACCTTCGATGTGCCGGCGGCAAATGCCACGCTGCCCAAGAGGAGCGAAACGACAGTGCCGCAGCAGGCACTCTATTTAATGAACAATGGTTTTGTCACGCGGCGGGCCGCCCAACTTTCTAGGCACACAAGCTCTGTACATTCCGACGCACAGACGGATAAACGGATTACTGCGCTGTATCGGCGAATCTACGGTCGTGATCCCTCTGCAGACGAACTTAAAGATGCCGAAGCGTTTATTGCCGAGGCAGCGTCCGCATTCTTTTCCCGCCCGCAGTCTGCCCGGGAGATTCCGCCAGAGGATGCATGTTGGAGTTACGGTACCGGTCGCTTTGACACAGATCAGCAGACGGTGCATGATTTTCAACCCCTCCCTTATTTCGATGGGCGTCGCTGGTGGCAGCGTGCATCGCATTCCTGGCAGGATGCCTATCTTAGTGCAGACGGTGGCCGCCCCGGTCATCAGACGGCGGTGATCCGGCGCTGGCAGGCGCCACCCGGTGCGGTCGGTGCGCGGTATCTTTTGCGGGGCAACTTCAAGGGTGGACCGCATTTCGGTGATGGAGTGGATATCCATGTGGTCTCGAGTCGTCAAGGATTGCTCAAGACTTTTCCGCGGGATACGGCTGAATCGATGGATATCCACCTAGAAAACCTGGAAATTGAACCGGGAGACTCCCTTGATCTGGTGGTGACTCCACGCGGGGAAAATACCTTTGATGATTTTTCCTGGTCGCTTAGAATTGTAGAGGTAGGAATCAATGCCGCCGGAACGCCTTTTGCCGCCGCCCAATGGCGGAGCGAAGATGCGTTCCAGCGTTCGGTTCCGTTCTGGGAGGGGGGCATGGATCCCTGGGAACAGTTGGCCCAGGTT
>Ga0114919_10001430_pt1 | contig 19106 bp, 20 predicted proteins | sample BlataG_FD_88682 | JGI IMG/M metagenome (GOLD analysis project Ga0114919, IMG submission 88682) | Deep subsurface microbial communities from Black Sea to uncover new lineages of life (NeLLi) - Black_00105 metaG | ecosystem: Environmental > Aquatic > Marine > Oceanic > Sediment | place: Atlantic... | reverse complement strand
TGTGGGGGTGGGGTGGGGTGGGCTGTGGTGTGGTGGGGAGGGGTGGGGGGGGGGAGGGGGGGGGGGGGGTGGGGGGGGGGGGGGGGGGGGATAAAGAAAGGGACAAGGGGAGAGAAAAGAAAGGAAACACAAACCCCAACCATTCACCATTATCAATAATATACTGGGGTTCCAGAAGATAAATTAACAAAGAACCAAAGCTATATACCTCCATACTCATTAAAAATAAACGACAAGAATAAACGAGAAAGAGAGAGGCCAAGAGGTGGAGGGGGACGTCAGTCATCGTCATTCTCCCTATCTTCTCTGTACTTTCATTCCTGCGTCGAAGAATCTACACATAATCTCCTTCTACTTCTATCAATAATCAAAGAGACATTATTTATATATATAAAGAACATACAAAACCTACATGTATGTACATCAGCAGACTAGAACACACACACACACACACACACACACATACTGTGTATACGGGGGGTATGCAAATTCGTTTTTCAGACAAGAAAAAAGCTGGTCTGACTTATGCAGCGAGTAACAAAAACAATAACAGAGCGCACCATGACTATAACTACTACTGATGCTGTTGTTGTTGTTGTTGCAGGAGCTTGTGAGCAAAGGCTCTCCTTGCTCTCATCTCAAATGCATGTAAAACCAATGTAGGAAATACACACCCCAACACGACTGTGAATCCCAGATTATTAACAATGCATCTTGATACACTAGTTACTGCTGTTGCTGCTGGAAATGGGCGTGTACACGAAGCACACACAGCAGGCAAGGTGGTTACCACCAAAACCGTTCCAATAGCTTGCACCGCACAGTGCACCTTCAATCTCAACCTCAATCCCAACGACGCAGCAGCCAGACACTCAGTGGTCCACATCATAATAAACGACATCCAATGTATTGAAGATCCATACATGGCAGCAAGGTAACACGATTTCACTGCTAATGTTGCTACTATTCCAACCAGATACAGCCTCACCGACAGCAGCAGCCTCTCTCTCAGTGCCTGGTACGACGCTGATGAGAGAGTCAACACTGTGGCAGGAATGACTGCCAGTCCAGCACACATAGCCACTCCCAGCACCTCCCCTTGATGTACCATCAAGAAATGCCCTCTGTCATAGCTCAGCACGCCCAGCATGATGGAAAGGACCAGCAAGACGCTAAATGTCAGGTCTATGGGAGTGTGCCGTCTGCCTATCCAAGTTGTGAAGCAGCGTTCTACGTAGTGAGAGGAGAAGGAAGGGACGAATCCGTAGCTTATTGTGATTTGGACATCTGCTGGGGTGAATTGGCTGTCTATTGTAAATGAAGAAATGCATGCTGCTGCTGTTGCTGCTGAAGAAGAAGATGATGACATCTCCACTGCTGATGCGTTCTCCACCAAAATATCAACACCATCTTCTACTGCAACTGATCCTTTATGTGGTAATAACACTTCTACATCTTTGTCAGGAAGACTCTGAGAAGAAAGAGGACTGAATGAAGGAGATGTACGTCCACTACTAGATCCACCACGCTGCCTCTCCTCTTCCTCCTCCTCATCTATAGCTGGAGGACGAGCAGCAGCGGCAGCGGCAGCAGCAGCAAAGGGCGTTTGTGCACTGGAATAGAAACAGCTCCCAAACGCTGTTTCATTATTATTATCTTTGACCCCGTCCTCCTCTGCCTTTTTCAACTTTTTATTACCACTACTATTAGGAGTTATATCCACATCTGATGATTGCATCCACTCGTCATCGCGTCTCCGTTGCTGTTGCTCTTTCACTCTGTTGATGTCAAACGAGCGGCGGATTTCTAGAGATCGGCGGAGAGCTGCTACCAGTTTTTGAGTCGTTTCCGCGTCTTCCTCCTCTCCACTACCATCCTCCTCCTCCTCCTCTTCATCCTCCTTGTTTCTCTTCTCTTCATCATTATTATTATTATCACTACTAATCTGTCCATCTCCTTCAGCAATATGGGCATCTACTACTTCTGCTGTGTTATTATTATTGGTTTTATATGCACTGTCTACAGAAAGGCGAGTGGGGCTTCTCTGTGCACTGTCAGTACTAGGTCTTGCAGTTTCCTGCATTGCGGCAGCACCAGTAGCGTGATTGTTGATGTGGTCTGATGCAGCTGCACTGCTGCTTGGTGCTTCTACTGCTGGTGAAGGCGATGATGGTGCGGACTGGTCTGATGATTCGTCTTCGCCCTCCTCCTCGACATTCATCTCAGTAATAGTATCACTGCTAGTGTTGTTATTTTTCTGTCGGCCTTCTTTTTCTTCTTCTATACTGAATCTATCTGAGCCAGAGAAATTTGTTTGATCATCTCCATCTTCCTCTACCAACTCCTCCTCTTCTTCTTCCTCGGCAATTGGACATAGCATGTCCGCATTAAAGCCGGTGATCTTATTTAAAGAACGGAGGACTCCTGTGGTGCTTCTAGACAACCTAGCACCTATAGTTGCTGCTAATAAAGATAATATACCCAGATGGGCTGCATTCAAGCCAGTTTCGGTGTCTAAGCCAAGAAGGAGGGCTCCTGAGGCGCCATTAGGTAAGAATCTAGTGCCTGCAATATCATAAGGCACACACAAGATGCATATAGTGGATGGCTGTGTGAATACAGCTTCCTGAACATCTGCACAACGGAGTAGGACAGTTGCAGCAGGGCCCATGAGGCTGCCCTGAATGGGGCTGCCTTTGTGGAGGGCAATGTCGCCGAGAGTGGAGTTGGAATCAAAGACGGAGAAGGATGCCGGACCCTCTAGAGCGAAGTTTGAGACGGCTACCATGGCATTGGTGGATATGTTGCTGAGCATGACGCTGCAGAATGGGAAGAAAGACGCGACAATGGGTGAGTGATGGGGAATGAAAAATATAGAATCGATCGTCCTCGAAACCCTGCAGCCAGTTTCGCATTGGAATTGCCCTCTTTAAGGTTACAACATACCTTGAATACTTCAGCCCTCCTAATAATGCATGAAGAGACGCTGCAGAAGGGCCACTGACACTTGATTTCACCCAATCTTTAGCAATGGCATGGCCTAGCGCAGCTATTCGGAGGGCTGCATTAATTTCTATGCCCGGGATACCGAGTTCACTGTTCCCCGCCATCACTTATTGCTTGCTAACCCAGCAACATTAGGGATACCATTCGGAAGAAGAAAAAACGTAATAATATGGCACGAAGGAAAAGAATAGATGATATTTCAAGTGAAGTGGCTTGAGAAAATTATGAACCTAAATAGAACTTGAAATAGCGTAAATCTCGCCCTTTATTATCTCTCCTTGGTAGAAACCCAGGGAAATCCCACCCAATTATCCCTCCTACTAGATTGGAGCTCGCAACCAGATTTGCTCCAGGAGAGGGACCATGGAGACATGTGGTCTATGGAATATATCATTATCAATTCTCAGAACGGCAGCAATATTTATCGATAGTATTTGTAGTAGGATGTGATCAGGGTTGGCTAGCTTAACACCTCTTGAACGATGCGACAAACCTTGGCAAGGCGGGTAGATCCAGGCCAGCCCGCGGAAGGGATGGTCGACTCTGTCATGGAGGAGACATCTCTCCAGCTCATCTCAGCTTTCACGAAAAACTCGGAAGAGAGGGCGTGCATTGAATTATAATTTGTATTCTGTAGTTTGTTTACAATTGTGATGGCCAAGATGATGACAAAAACCATTCTCAGTTTCACTCTCATCTCATGTTTGGCAATCTCAGCCTTTAGTTTGTACGATTCCTCTTCTCCAGTGGTTTCTTTAGATCCTACTAGCTTTGGGAAGAAGTTATCTGGCAAAGGGGTCTGGCTTGTGGAGTTTTATGCTCCGTAAGTGCCTCTGGGAGATTCTTCTAGATGGTCGATGTTTGATCTGCACTTTGTTTACCTCGATTGCCTCATTTTTTATCATTACAGATGGTGTGGACACTGCAAGAGTTTGAAACCAGAATGGGAGAAGGCAGCCATGGCCCTCAACGGTATCCTTGGAGTTGCCGCAGTGGACGCCGATGAGCATAAAACTCTCGCCCAAACCCACGGCATTCAGGGCTTCCCCACCATCAAGCTCTTCTACAAAGAGGGCTCCATCAAATTTGTTGATTATAAGGGAGGCCGATCTGCCAAGGAAATCATAGAATGGGGTATGAACCAGGCTCAGAAAATTGCATTGAAACGTGCTGGTGCCAAACCATCTTCCTCCTCCTCCTCCTCATCTGGAGGCAATGGTAATGGTGGTAATAGTTTCTACTCCAAAGCGTCTGGTGTCATAGAACTCAACGACTCCAACTTCCACAAAACAGTCACTTCTGGTGACTCTTTCTTTTTCATTGAATTTTACGCACCGTAAGTGCTCTCTATGAATATTCAACACTTGTCCGCTTGCCACGCTCTTCTAGATCAATCTTTGATCTGCACACATTTTTTTTAACCACCACCATCCCCTCTCTTCCTTCACTTTATGTATACCTACAGGTGGTGTGGACACTGCAAGCATCTAAAACCCACTTGGATTGAGCTCGCTGGCGCATTGGATGGCAAAGTCAAGGTGGGTGCTGTTGATTGCACTGCCAACCAGGCCACATGCTCGGAATACGGCATCCAAGGTTTTCCCACCATAAAGTTCTATGCACCAGGTAGAGATGGTGATCTTTTGGAGTATGAGGGGGGGCGTGAACTTGGGGCTCTCCAAGCCTTTGCCTTTGAGCGTTGGTCCACCGCTCAGCCTCCACCAAAAGTTGTAGAGTTGACTGATCAAGAGACCTTTGTAGAACAATGCTTGGGTCATCCAGCTGACAAAGATTTGGACTTGAAAGAAGTCAAACCAAAGCAATTATGTCTCTTGGCCTTCTTACCTCACATCTTGGACAGCAAGGCAGATGGGAGAAATGCATCTTTAGAGATGCTCAAGGAGATTGCCTTGACGTACAAAGAACGCCCCTTTTCCTGGTTTTGGGCCCAAGGAGGGTCCCAACCAGACCTGGAGGCTAGTGTCGGTGTCGGTGGATATGGCTACCCTGCTTTTATTGCTCTAAATCCAGATAAGAAAAAATATGCATCCCTGAGATCTGGATTCGAGAGTAGTCATATTTCAGAGTTCTTAGAATCTGTGAGAACGGGGAGGGAAAGAGTGGAGAATGCCAAAGACGATGAGATTGGGGTGGTTGGTACTGTAGATGCATGGGACGGTACTGACGGAGAGGCTCCAGAAGAGGATGAGTTTAGCTTGGATGAACTAATGGCAGATGACGAGCTGTGAAGTTGAAAAGGAATCCCGCTATTATTATCGTGTAAATTGGCCTCCTCTCTCTCACTATTTTTGTGTAAGGCTTTAATATTAAGTAATTTTCATAACAATGTTCTGATGAAGTATCATTATATGCTTAGTTGTGACACATATAATGACAACAATGAAGATGCTGGGGTGGAGTGTGAAAGAGGGGGAGGAGAAAAGAGAAGAGACGAGGGGAAAAAAGGGCCATATGTATATAGAGACCCTCATATTTAAAAAACTTTAGACCTGTTATTATTATCTAGCGTAGTTCAGCCTCACTCTCTTCAGGGGAGGATCCATTGTCATGCTTTACTATTTTTTAAGAATTCGGAGCATTGTTTATTTCTTCTTCTCAAGTTTTTTTATTTAATTTACTTGAACAACCCCTTCTTGGCCTTCTTTGTGGAACCAGCCTTGGTACCAGTTGGAATAGAGCCATTCTTGAGAGAGGTCTCATAACCAGCATAACCACGAGAGTCCTTGGCACCCCACTCAGCGCTGACCTCGGCAAAGCCTGGGTCGAGGGTCTTGACGACAAAAGCACCCCCAGCAATGGCGACAATGGAGAGTGGGAGGACGAATGGCTTGATGTCGGTTTTGCCGCTAACCTCGGCTGCTGCAGGGAGTTTCTTTGCCTTGGCAGACTTGCCACCGTTGCTAGATGATGAAGCGGCCTTTGGCTGGTATCCAGTGACCAAGTTTTTAACTTCGGGTTGGACCAAGATGACCTTAGCGTCTGCAGGGGCGGCGGCGACCAATGCTGCAGCGGCGAGTCCAACAGCCATCATCTGGAATCCAACATTATTGGAATCTGTAGAATGAGTGGAATGAGAGTGGAATGGGTGAGTTCTAGCAGTGTGATTGAAGCTAGAATTCCAGTTTTGCCAATTTGAGTGTTAATACGTCTCCAAACATTCAAAATGGTTGATCTGATGTCCAGCATATGCTATGATCTTTACCTTTGAGGGCACAAACACGCACAGTCTGTGCACGAGCGGGCTTGGAAGCGATTGCTCTCTTGCTAATTGCTACTTTTTGAGATGACGCCTGCATTCTGATTCTATTAGTAACTATAACTTCTATACAGCTAATGAGAACGACAAACCATCAACAAATGCACCCATTCCTTGTGTCGCTTACCCTTTTTATCCATTTCCTAATCTCTCCAGTCTGTTTTTTCTCACGACGCAGTCTCTCTCTCCTACCTAAGCCCCACCACTCCCCACCACACTCACTCTTACACACCTCAACACCCCTGCATACCCTCCAAACGCCAACATCGAATCTTCCTCCTTCTCCCTACTCCATCTCACTTTGTGTATAGCCTGCGACACATCCGGGATCGGTAGCCCTTTCCTCACTTGCATCTTTGCTCCTTTAAAATATACCATCCTACTCCCCTTTAGTTCCTCACTTGTCTTCATCGTCAGCACCCCACTCTCTACCTTGAACCCTGCCACTGATACATGCCCCTCCCTTCCCTTCCTGTTAGCAGAAAAATTAGCTTCCATCACCCCTACTTCCCCATCTTCACCTCCATATGCTGCAAAATGAACCAGTCTGTGTACATCTATCGACCACACTGCTCCTCTACCATCTCCTCTGTACATCGTCGATTTCAATATCCTTGACGATGATTTCCTATTTGCATCTATAGCTGTCTTAGGATCGAGTGGAATACCTTTGACAAACCCAGATTCTTCACCTAGCACTATTCCCAGTGGATTGTTGGACCAAGCAGCCTCCATCAGTGTAAATGTACTCATATATTGCTGATATTGAGGCTCATATTGATTTCTGGCGTCCCATATCTTTACTATTCCTTCATGACCAGCTGTAAGGAAGCAATGGCGACCCACCCCGGCAATGTCATTGCCTTGACAGGCAGAGGGGGGGGCCCATTTGAGAGCTCGGAGGGGGATGCATTCGGCTGAGAACTTGGCCAGGAGTTTCATTCCTCTAGGTTCTGACCCATATATTGCCCTTTTCGTCCTTCTACTACTACCACTACCACTATTACTTGGTGTTCCATCTATCTCCATATCATCATCTCCATCTCCATATTTATCACCACTACTGCCGGCAACACCAGGCTCCAGTCGACAGATAGCAACTGAACCATCCCAACACCCTACTAATAACAAATCATGAGGACTGTGTGGCAACCAATCCACCAAGTTGGGCGTACTTCCATCTAAATGATCTGCATGTATGGAAGCTACTACCGGAAGGTTCACTATTCTATGTTGATCAGGGATAATACTGGTGGGTACTGCTTCAGGTATGGGAACACTCCATATTCTGACTCCCCCGTCTCCCAGGGCTGCTGCTAATAATCCCAGTCTCAAACCCGTCTCTTTATTGTTGTTACTACTATTACTACTATTATTGTTATTATTACTATATACAGGGCACCAACTCAAGTCCCAAACTAGGCCTCCATTATGATTGATTCCATATGCAAAACTAGGAAGAGGAACATCCTCCTCTTCGTCCACATCATTATGTATTGATTTGACAACAACTTGCCATAATTGGATGATTCCAGGGCCCTTGATGATGGCACCTACTGGGTTCCTTGGAGCAGTAATGGGATGACAACCAATGGCTATATACCTTGTCTTGAGGGTTTTGGTTTTAGAAGGAGAAGGGGAAGCAGATGAATGAGGTGGATGGGTGATGGCGTGGTGAGGGCACCATTCCAAAGCCCAAATGGAGCCGCCAGTGTACATGATGACATCTTGCGAGTTGAGTAAATTTTGATGTGGGTCAGTGGGGGATGGTGATAAGGTGGATGCGGATGAGAAGAGGTTTATGATGGAGAGGTTGGATGTGGCAGAGAGGGAGAGAGGGGGGGATTGTTTGGAATAGGGGCAGCAAGCTTGCCAGTCTCTGCACAGGATGAAATGTCGGGGGAGAGATGGAGATGATTGGTCGGGGGAGGCAAATGATAGAATAGGGTGGAGATACATGTAATTATACGATGAGTATCTTGATGGGTGTGAACGTACGTAATAAGCTCGATGTCTGCCCTGTTTATCTGCCATTTATCAAAGAAGGGATCCAGTTGCATGTTGTCAAAACTTCAGGCACGAGGTGTTTCATCCGATGGAAACCTTAAAGCTTTGCAAGACATCAATGAACTGTAGACGCATAAATTCAGAAATTTGTTCTCTTCTCTTTTCAAATTTAGTAAAGTTTTATACCTCATACCTCCCAGCTTTATTTTTATAACTTAGATTCTATTTCGAATTGGGTACTCAAAACATACATCTTCATTACGTCATGATGAATCATATACACACCATTAAACAAAGTGATTTGGCACAGATACACTTTGCATTCCATGGATTTCGAACAAAGCTCGTCCCTTCTTACTGTGCTCATATAAAACCATTAATGTGTCGTGCATCAAGCGACGACACACGAAGCATTCTTCAAAGTGGTGAGTTCGGTGCACACGTTTCCCACAACTGTCACCAGACATCACCTCGAAGCCCTCTCCCTCCTTCTCCCTCCTCACCCTCTCTCCTCCCTGTCTCTCTTTGCAGTCAAAAAAAGAGCACCTACACCCCAAAACCTAACTTATTTAGAAGCAGCAGAATACCTTAGAGAAAATCTACAATTCTCCAACATGACTGAAATGACAAGAGTCCTGGATCTAGCCATGAACCCTAACTCTTTATTTGGCACAAGACAAGGCAAACGTGGCCCGACCAATCCACATGCCCGTAAATTGTCAGTGGATGACGACGTACGCCCAGTTGTGGAATGGCTCTTTGACCAGGGTTTGGATAAGAAAGGAGCCCTGCGAGTATTGGTGGACCACCCTCCAGTGTTGTGTTATAGTATCAAAGATAGGCTGCAGCCCTTTATGGAGTTGTTGAAGTCAACAAGGGTGGGGTTGACTCGTGAAGAGGCGGCGACCTTACTGCAGAAGAGGGCGAGTATACTAGGGATGGATCCGGAGAATTTGAATAGAATAGTATCATTCTTAGTAGATCAACATGGTGTATCAAGGGAAGAGATGTTGGGTATGTTGGAGAAGAGCTTGTGAGAGATGAGGAGAAGCTTGGGAGAGGCAGAGAAAAATGGTTGGTATAGTACTAGATTTAGTATTTTCCCTCTAGAAATTAAATGACGCGTTTCTAGCGTTTACTCGCTCATATTAACGGTATAATTTATTTTCAGTGCTTTAAGATTCATCTTTAGGGTTGTACCAAGACGTTCTAGTGTGAATTTATCGCCAACTCTATTTTCAGAAGACTCATTTTCAAAGAATTATTAAATGAATAAGAAATCTTCTCTAAAACTGTTCTTCATCTTATTAGTGACCACATGCTCTCGTGCATGTGATCTAATCTTCCAGGTCACAACTTCACCACTGAATTTTTACGCCAGAGTAACCTCGCCAATTTCATCGTCGCTCAATGTAGAAGATGACGACATGGCCGTTGGTCTACAAGGCACCCTCCTCCTTTCATTCGACGGTGACTGCCCAGACTCTCCCCAAGACCTACAATCCATCTTGACAGACGATCAATCTTCAATTTCAGTCAAAACAACATCAGACACTGGTCCACTCCAACTCTACCCATCCGTCATCCCGCTCTCTGGAATTGCCCAGGTCGATTGGTATGAAGCCGCATTCAACATCACTGGCAATTTGGACGAGCTCACTGCCATCGTCAGTGAAGGCTATGTCCTCACCACCTCCCTCTTATCCCGTGATCCTGACAGAGTAGAAATCATCGGTATTAACGGCACCACTCCCATCCTTTCTACTGCTGCAGTCAACGGTTCAACTGTGGAACTTTCATTGGCAGATTTCAATGTTAAAATGACTTCAGTTTTTTTATCAGAGCTGGCAGGACAGCCTTTGAGAGGAGTTAATGATTACTACTTTGAAGGGATGCTCAATCTGAGGTACGCTGCAGGATCCTTTGAGGAGGACAAGGAGAGTGATATTGAGAATGAGAAGTTTCAGTGTGGCCCAGGTGGATGTGGGAGCAATGGTAGATGCATCCAATTTAGTGATCCAGAGACAGGGGAGGAGAGGAGTGGGTGTCAGTGTAAATGTGGATGGAGTGGTGTTACTTGCTCTGTTATTAATAATAGTGGATACTGTTCTTCAGTGATCCCTGGTGGTGGTGATCAAGTAGGAGGGGTGAATTGTCCTACGTCTCCACCAGCTCCAGCTCCATCGCCAGCAGCAATTGATTGTAGCTCTTTACTACCACCCAGCCAGGAATGCAAGTCTGCTCGTGAGAAATTTAACCCTGCAACACAGAGGTGTGAATGCATTGAAGGATGGACAGGGCCTGGATGTGCTGCATGCAGCTCAGATATAGCGTGTTCTGAACTTTTCAGAACTGCCGCCACCTGTTCTGACAACAATACATATACCGAGCACTCAGCGTACAAAGCATACACTTGTGATTTGTTTGGTACTGGGCTTGATGATGTTATTGTTCCCGGTACATTTTGGGTTGCTTGCAATGCCACCGGTTCTCTTGGAATCTCTGGTACTGACCCTACAGCTGGGATACAAGGAGCTTTCACCGGTGGAGATCAGGGTCAAGGTCAAAGTCAAGGAATAGAGACAGTTCCTCCTGAAGAGAGTTACTGTGAAGTGTCCTTCAGTCTCCAAGAACATGCCAACAACCCCATCTCCTGCAAAGCAGACATGTGTACCTTCACACTAGATACAACAGTAGCTGAGTGCAGAGTGACGACATGTGCTTGTGAAAGAGAGTGTACTGATGTTCAAGGTGTGTTGGACAAGATCAACGGCAATCCATGCACCATCAGCTGTGACGACACCACTGGGGAGTGTACTTTTGACATTCAAGACTTTTTTGTCAAGCTTGTTGCCCCCTGTACTGCTCAAGTCAGCGAGTGTCTTGTACAAGCTTTCTCTTTGTCCAGCAATAGCTATATTTATGGCGATGGTAGTAGAGGTAAAAGTTTAGGAGAGGATGTGTACAACCCCATCATAGCAGCAATCCCGCTGATGGTTTTGACATTGACAGCTGTCTTCTTGGCTGTGTATTTATACAAACACAGATCATTCTTAAAATCAGTTGACTTTGATGACGATGATAATAAAAATGTGATGATACTAAGTAATGGTGGTGGTGAGGATGGTACTGTTGATGATTATATGCTCAAGGTAGCAGCAGAAGGAGAAGGAGGAGGAGGAGGAGGAATAGCAGGGGAGGTTTTTTCAAGTTCAGTTGAGCTGTCATTCAGGAACCTGTCATGCGCTGTTCCAATACCTGGTCATTCTAAGAAAGTAGCATCAGCAGCAGATGTTTCAACGGCCATCAATAATAAAAACGACCACATTATTATTCCAACAAGGAAAATTATTCTCGATGACGTCAGTGGTGTTGTTCGCAGCCGAGAATTGATTGGTATCATGGGACCCAGTGGCAGTGGAAAGAGTACCCTTCTAGGTTTGTTGTCTTCCTCTCCTGAAGACGTCAGTAGCAGTGCTATTGTGTCTGGCCATGCTCTCCTGGATGGAGCCCCTCTCACCAGTGCTGCTTCCCGACACAGGGTGGCCTTTGTCCCCCAATCTGAAGCTCTGCTCCCCACTCTGACGGTAGAAGAAACGCTAAGGGTGGCTGCTTTGCTGAGATTGCCAGGCACTGTAGACCCTGAGATTCTGAATCAGAGGATTGGAAGGGTTATAAAGGAGTTGGGGTTGACTGGTGTGGCTCACTCAAGGATTGGGAGCGGGGGAGGATTCGGAGGAGGAGCGGGAGGTGGAGGAAGAAGAGGTCTCTCAGGTGGAGAGCAACGTCGTGTGACCATTGGTGTTTCCATGATAACAAACCCTGAGGTTTTATTATTAGATGAACCAACCAGTGGATTGGACTCTTACAACGCTCTTCAACTGCTGAAGACGCTAAGACAACTAGCTGATCGAGGCCGAATAGTCATGTTATCCTTCCATCAACCTTCTCCTGCCATGTTCAATCTCCTAGACAAGGTGTACTTGTTGTCAAAAGGGAGACGTATGTATGCTGGGAGTCCAGGTGGTGCTGATGAGATGCTTGCTGCTGCAGGACTGCCTTGTCCTGTTGGTACTGCGATGGCAGAGCATTTGTTGGAGGTCACCTCTGACCCTAAGCAATTGCCTTTGTTGAGTGATTATGTGTCTAAAAAAAAGCTCTCTGCTATTGATGATGATGCTTGTGTCGGTAGTTCTGGCAGCAGTGATGGTGGTGTGATGAGCAGTAGCAACAAGGAAGGAGGGAATAGCCCCTTGCAGACCAGACTCAATAGCCGCAGAGTTGGTCACGCTCCTGCTCTTCCTCCTTCTCCTCCTCCTCCTCCTCCCAGTACCACTACCAGCAACAATAGTACAACTAGTTTTACAGAAACTAGACAAGGTAAACTAAGCAGAAGACTAGCCGTTCTATTCTGGAGAACAGCAGTCGACATCATCCGCAACCCCACCCTACTCCTCCTTCACTGGGCAATGTCTCTCGCTATGGGTGTCTTCGTAGGATGCATCTTCTGGCAAGTAGGCCTGGACATCAGTGGAGCGCAAAACAGAGCGGGAGGACTCTTCTTTGCCCTGGCCTTCTTCGCCTTTACCTCCCTGACAACAGTAGACCTGCTGGTGAATGAAAAGAGACTGGTAGGACGCGAAGTGGGGGCGGGGTGTTTTGGATCATTTGAGTACCTTATAACCAAGGCGTGTCTGGATGGTTTGTTGTTGAGAGTGATACCGGCTCTGTTGTATGCTGCCCCCTTCTATCCAATGATGGGCCTGGGCAGTGGATCATCCACTGTGGCTTTATTCTTAATGGTATTATCATTATTCGCTCTCACATCAGGAGCACTGTCACTCGGAGTGGCGGTAGTATCAAAAACACCAGGTCAAGCCGCTCTTATTATGAATGTTGTCCTCCTCATATCTCTACTAGTAGGTGGCTTCTTTGTGAATGCCACTTCCATGCCTTCCTGGATTCGTTGGCTTCGCTACCTCTCTGTGTTTTATTATGGCTACACAGCCCTGATTACCAATGAAATGGTCCCATTATTGCTGGACTTTGTGGTGGAGGGATACACAGCAGTGAGGAATGTGAGAGGAACTACCTTTCTGAATATTATAGGGGTTGATCCCAGTGATTTGACGGAGTATATTGGGATATTGGTGGGGATGTATTTTGGGTTTTTGGTACTGGCTTACTTGGCATTGATATGGAGGACTCCACGGGGGAAGAGGATCCAGTAATCGATGGAGATGGAGATGGAGATGGGGAGAGACGTGTGGTTTTTAAGATGGAAACAGTGTCCTATGGGATAGAGGATACTGTTGAGTTGTCGTAAGAGAAGTAGAATAGAAGTAGATAGATGTAGTATGGGGAGGAGGTAGGGTTTAGAGAGGGAGAGAGATTGGGCTGCTGCCTCTCGGGGGGGGAGAGGGGTTTTTTGAGGGGTTTTTTGAGCTCATCCACATCTCTTCCAACATGATCTCGGAACTATTGCATGTCGTGAGTATACTTATCATTGGGAACGGAATTCTTGTAGACCAAACATCGCCTTGACTTACAATTGAAATAGTATCTAAGCTACAAACCTAGAGGTTCTCATACAAAATTAACATCTTGTCCCATAGACCAAGGACTGCCATTGTTTCAACCTCAAAATCGAATATTATCATTATGAATAGTGGAACATTGAAATCAAATACTAGAATATGTGGAAAACCCCGGCTACAATCACGACCAGTGGTGAATCTTGCTATTAGAAAATATGCTGCACCTCGCTGCCAAGCTGCTGCATCCTTTGCCCCACACTCGGGATCCACGCATAATGATATTAACGAATGGTCAAACGATAGTAATGACACGGCCCAATCCTCGTCATCCTCTTCCCCCGCCCAGTATCGACGAAAGTGTGGCTGGAAAGAGGAGCTCAAAGCCCAGTTCTTTGGCTACGATTCCGTTGAGTGTGAAATTGAAGAAATCCATCTTCCTGCAGAAGTTCAAAAACTAGCTCTTTTTACTGATCAGGATATATTGGCTCGTAATGAAGAGGAAGCTAGACAGCGCCAGCAAGATGTTGATGATGCCGCTGCTGCCGCTGCAGCTGCCAGACCTAGTTGGTGGGCCAAGTTGTGGCGCTACCAAGGTTTCAATGGCTAAATCTAAAATACAACATACCTAGAAAGTCTACTAACATGCCTTGATCTTCAACAAACGAGAGTTAAAAACAATGAAATATGATTTTTGCCCTGCCTTTCCCCCCCTTTCTCTGCAGGCAGGTCGCCTTTTCTTTTCTCCTTTCGCAACACACATCGTCCCCCGAATCCTGGGGCATATTGATGTGTTGTTTCTGTACTTCTGCTTATTAACATGTGTACCATCAATGTAATCATGATTATGAATACATCTTCCATCCCCAATATATTCATTTTGTTTTTATTTTACATACACATGCATTTCAGACAGCTGCACATTCCATTCATTCATAAATACTACCACCACCATCACCACCATTTAGAACCTATTGGACCTGCCATAGAACAAATACAGAGAATTAGATGCTGCAGTGGCCACCACATTAGCCTCTGGGTGCCACGACATGTGGAGTGTTTTTGAAGAGAAGTCTGATGTCAGCATTTCTTCTGCTCCCATGCAATCCGCACCAGTACTACCACCATTCCTACTAGCACCTCCTCTATGGTATCCAAATCTACCACCTCCACCACCAGTATTATTACTAGCAGTATCTGCAGTAGAAATCCGTCTTCTCATGGGATCCCTACTAGCCTCCAACAGAGTATCCCCACCCCCATCTCTCCCTACTACTCTAAAGAAGTTGGAATATGACCCAGTACACATGTATTGGCCATCCCCCGACATGCAGCAATCAAACTTGTCAAAAATGCAATCATTTTCATACAAATCACAAAATCTATCCTTCAATGGATCATGTACTGCATGTGTCACTATTGGCTTTGTTTCCATCCTAACGTCCCATAGCTTCAAGGTCATGTAGTCTCTGGCCAAGATGTACTGTCCACAGGCGGAGAATTTCGCGTCGTTGATGGAGGTGATGATTTCAGCAAAGAACGACTTGTTAACCCCATGTTGATCTGTCGAATCTTCAAATATCTTGGCGCTCTGGTCGCACAACGCAGCAGATCTAAGGTCTGCCAGTCTCAAGCATCCTTTACTGGAGGCATACACAAATATAGAGCAGCTCTTTGGGTGGAAGTCGGCTGCAGTGATCACTTCTGTCAGGTCTTCCATTGAGTCGGGTTTTATATCTACGATGCAAAAAGCTGCATCATTTCTATCTAGGTGCCATAAATTAATCCTCAGGTCATCTGCACTGATGAACGTCTCAGAATCTGAAGAGAGAGCTAGCGAGTTAATGTGGTAGGTGTGTGCATTGGCGAATGTTCTCCTGCATTTGGTGGCTAGCAGCGTTTCACTGGAGACTATTTTGGGGAGGCGGAGGAAAGGGGCTTGGGAGGACGCTGCTGCTGCAGTGGCTGCTGCTGTTAATTTATCTGGGGAGAAGCCTGGTCGGTGCATTAGGTGGGGATGTTGGTGTCTGGCACCCCCTGGATGATGATGACTATTAATATTGTTATGTGGGCCTATTCCTGATACACCGCTATTGTTATTTTTGTTGTTATGCATGCCCTGATTATAACTCCCCCCTATACTACTACCACTATTATTAGTGAGAGCACTATTGCTACCATTCTCTAACAGATTAAAGTCTGCCAAACATGTAACCTTCCTTTCATACACCTTCCACAGCTTGACCGTCTTGTCATTTGCAGACAAAATTGTATGAGAGGGCGCTCCTGGCCATCTTTTGACCCATCGAATTTTATTGATATTTTCTTCTATTTCTAACGACTTTAAGTAGTCAAATTCAGGTTCATGGGATTGGAATTCTGTGAGGTAGCGGTACTCATAGGGGTTGACGTGGAGGGGGGAAGGGGTTCTGGCGTCCATATCGACGGAAGGACGAGTTCGGGAGGATGCTCTTTCGAAGAGAACAACACGGCCTCCGTGGTCTCCTGTGGCTAGATAATCACCTGTGTGATCAAATTCTACTGCTGATATCATGTCAGCTGTAGAAATATATATTGTGGGCGGGCGTGTGGGTGGGTGGGGGAGAGGACGGGGTTGGTTGTTTGAAATGAAGGCGAGGCATGGGACGGAATTGATAGAAGGTTCTGAGGAACCGAATCGTAATGCACGAGTGAACGGTGATGGCTATCCATGGGTTGGCATGAGGTATTATGTTGGTCAACCTGGCAAGCCCGATTTAAACAATTCAACGAGCTTCTTGCCCTCAGACAAAGCTATAGTTGGGGCACGTACCTTCTTGTATCTCTTCTCCTGGTGTCCTCTCTCCAAACACTTGTGAAAAGTGCCATTCGAGCGGTTCTGGACTCTTGGTCGTTAACATTTTTCTAATTTCTTTGTCGTTTTTCAAACCGCACTTCCACCAAACGCTTTTACTCTACACAGCCATAAATCAAATTGATACACGGGTGTTCAAAAACGACGATCACTTTGGTAACCCTCAATAAAGCTTATTTTTGAAAAATGATCCGATATAGACGGTTATTTCCTCTTTGTTACTGAAGCTGTAGTCCACTGTATCACACATACCATCAATAATTATGATCACAATACGAAATTATGCTTGCCAGCGAGCCATAGGCGCCGTCATTTATGGAAATCAAACTTAAACCCCCCCCCTCTCTCACTTCTCCGATGGTGTTTTCAGTTCACGACCATCTCTCATACCTCATCACCTCATCAATTAATGTTTCCCTTCTTCCTCTTTTTGGAAGATACACTCCCACCACCCCCTCCTCCTTTAGACTTCTTACTCTTTTTATTCTCTAGAGCTGCATGTATAAATATACATCTTTCCACTTCTGCAACACTCCACTCTTCCTTTTTCTTCTCCCCCTTCTCGCCCCCAGATAGCTTTGTAAGTTCTGCTGCCTTCTTTTTCAGCGCTTTCAACAGCTCCATCCCCTTGGCTGCAGTATAATCCTTAGACCCTAGTGCTGCCAGCATTGCTTCGTCAGACATGAATGCCATGAAGTTGGGGTTCATTGCCTGAAGTAGAGCAGATGCAGTGGCGGGCCCTACTCCTTTCAATGCAGTCAATGCCGCCATTGCTTGTTTAATTGCTTCTGCATCAGTATCTCCTTTAGCACCATCTACTGCTGTTCTTGCCTTTGTGTATGCTTCTTCAATATCTTTATCATTAGCTGCCTTGGCAAAGTCTAGAAGTCTTGGCCTCCACTTGCCTCGAAGGCCTACTTTCCATGTCACTAATCTAATCAAGTCGGCAGAGGCAAAGGGTTTCTTCTGTTTGTTGAGTTGGTTAGACAACTCCTCTTGGAACCATCGCTCAAGTTCTAAGAGGTTGTCCTTTTCAAGGCTAGACACCTCTGTGTAGTAGTTTTCTAAGTGCTCAGTCCATTCCTTACAATCCTTTGACTTCCAAAGAGACGCCATGTTTTTAGTTTCACTCGTGTCGAGATTAAATTTATGATCTCTAGCAATACGAAAATCAATCAATTGGTCGGTTGCATGACCCAAAAGCTGCTGATATTCGAATTTAAGCTCCCTGAGAGCAAAACTCCTGCGTGCCATAAACTCTTCTCATCAACTCTTAAACTGTCGATAAACCTGCGCCAAATCACGAATGAACCATTTCTAGCATCAACAATACAATATTCAACACAAAACCCTATTCCCCAAAAGGTATCTAAGACTAGATACCATGGTCTACACAACAAACCTTCAACATCACTTTAATCATTCATCTCAACAAACCAAAGAAAACACCCATAGAACTAAATCAACAACACTTTCTAGAGCACAATTACAATTCAATCCATCCACAAATAGAAGAGCATCCCTTGTCGCTTTGACAATCGCTATTCCACTGGTTGCCACCGACATTCCTTCCCAGGCTGCCTCGACCCCACCCTTCCCTTCTCCTTCCCCATCTTCACAAGCAGTAGCAACAACAGACCTCTTCTCCATCACAGACAGAGTATACCTAGACATCGGTATGTGTCCAGAAGCCATTCGCCAGAACAGAACCTTGGGAGATAAATCCGTACTATGTTCAGACCCTGTCTCTCTGGGCAGACTAAACATCGGTCTGTATGGAGACGCTGCCCCAGGCACAGTGGCTACTTTCAAGACCCTCATCTCATCTGGAGCCCTCAATGGCACCCAATTTTCTAAAATCCTCCCCGGTCAATGGCTCATAGCAGGTAAACAGGGTTCCAAGCGACAAGGATTCTTGGAACCACCCCCGGAGATACAGCAAGGACCAAGCAACCCTGATCTTCTCAACTCATCTGCATTCAAGCTCCGGCACACACGACCGGGCATTCTCTCCCTCAACCTTTCTGAGAATGAAGATGAAGATGGAATTAGATTACGTCCAGGATATAAAGCACTTTCTTTCATAATTACAGCTGGACCTGGTGCTGTAGCGCTAGACGGGGAGAATATCGTGTTTGGTCAAGTAGAGGGAGGAGGAGATGGGGTGGATGTGGTGTCTGCCATATGTTCAGTGCCTACATTTTCACCCAGTCAGAATATGCTGAATTATAATAAGTTTGCAATGTTGCTGGGAGATGATAGAGCTGAGAAAGTGAGAAAGACATGGGGGAGGCCATTGAAAGCAGTGGTGATAACTGGGAGTGGATTGTTGTGATTGTAATTGGGGGGGGGGGGGGGGGGGGGTGTTTTGCGAGGTGGTTTTTGTGGGGGGGGGGGGGGGGCGCACCACGGCACCCCCCCCCCCCGC
>Ga0114919_10001429_pt1 | contig 19107 bp, 12 predicted proteins | sample BlataG_FD_88682 | JGI IMG/M metagenome (GOLD analysis project Ga0114919, IMG submission 88682) | Deep subsurface microbial communities from Black Sea to uncover new lineages of life (NeLLi) - Black_00105 metaG | ecosystem: Environmental > Aquatic > Marine > Oceanic > Sediment | place: Atlantic... | reverse complement strand
TGCTTTCCCCGGTTTTATTTCAATACCATTTTCATTAGAAAGAACATTAAAAATGTCAATTGGTGATTCTTTATCATACGATTCAAGTGAATCATAAATTGCAAAATCAAAAATCGAACCTGAAATTAAATCAGAAAAAATCTCGGGATATTGAGATAGAAATACGGTATAGTTTTTCGTTATTTCCGTTTTATATTCATTAATTACACTTGATTTCATTTTTTCAGCACCCTAATTCCAATTTTCTTTTTTTTCTTTCCATTAGTATTTATAAAATCTTTATACCATTTTACAGTCCTAGTTAATCCGTCCCTTACAGGTGTTATTTTATATCCTAACTTTTCTATAGCAGATTCTGAAGAGAATGTCCAATTATAATCCATTCCAATTATCATATCAGGTGTAATATAAGGGACTCTCTTTTTTGAAAAAATGGTTTTAGATTTACTTAATCTAGCATAGAACACTCCGAGCCATTTGGGGAAACGTCGGGGTTTCTTAACTCCCGCTATCTCGGCGATTAAATCAAGATAATGTCCAAGTTTCATATTCTCTCCCCCTAAAACGAATCCTTGACCATATAAATCGTCTCTACCAATAACGCTAACCATTCCATTTATTACATCATCTAAATAACACATGCAAAAAAAAGATTCTCCTTTACCAGGAAGTCCTAAGAACTGCCCAGCAACTATGTCAAAGACCATTTCTCCATAAATGTTGAAGTCACCTGGACCATAAACAAAACCAGGATAAAATATCACTGATTTAAGTCCTTTTTCAATATATTCCTTTATTTTCTCACGTCCAAGATATTTTGTTTTCTCATATTCATTTATGAAAAAATCTACATGTTGAAAGTTTTCGTTCGTTGGTTCAGTGCTATTAATTGGATTTGGTCCTAGTGCTCCAAAAGAGCTCATATACATAAGAGGAACTCTATTTTCTAATGCTACTTTAGCGATATTTTCAGCACCTTGAATATTAATATTAGAATAAGAAGCCTTATCCTTTGCCCAAGTCTTTACATAGCCCGCTAGATGGTATATAATATCAATATTATCTACAGCCTTTTCCAAACTATTGATATCTTGAACATCACCAGTAATATATTCAATCTTACTAAATTCTTCAAAAGGAGCTATGTTACTACGCTCCCTTACTAAAAGCTTGAGGTTATGTCCTAGTTGATGCAGTTTCTTAACTAAAGGAATGCCAATAAATCCCGTACCGCCAGTCACTAATATATTTGCCATCGCAAAAAGATAAGTAATTTTATTCAAATTTAGAATATTTAAAATCATTAAATTTGGTTTTTAAAGCTTCTCAAAATATTGGGGTTTGTCACCCTTAAGAGTATGGAAAATAGGAGAATTAGAATTTTTCCTTTTTTATAATTTACTTCTTTTTTAGCTTAAATTTTAATTTAAAAAAAATAATAATAAAATTATTGACTCAAACAGAATTCTTACTTAATCTGGTAAATTTCACTTGTTAAAAACGAATAGAGGGAATTTTCTTTCACAACTTCAATTACCTTTTTCAGAAACCCCCCTCGATCTGCTGGAAGAAATTTTTCATATTCTTCAAGTTAAATTTGATTTAACGAGAAACTCTAACCAAAAACTTGTAGATTTGGGGGCGGGGAATGGTCAAATAATCATTTATTCTGCATTGAATTACGGAATAAAGTCATTTGGTATTGAAATTAATGGGAATCTAATTATTGAAGCAAAACAAAAAGTAAAAAAGTCAAAAAGAGAAAAGAAATATAAGAAAAAGTTATTTCGCAAAATTAAATTAATACATAAAGACTTTTTCAACATTTCTCTAAAAAATTATGACTTTATTTATATTTTTTCCTTGCCTACAATGCAAAGATTATTAAATCACGTGTTCTTAACAGCAAAAACAGGAGCAATCGTCATATCTTTTAAATACCCGTTGAATAATTTTGAGAAGATTCTGAAATTGTCGTATGAATTAGAGTTAAAGGATGTCCGGCAAGATATTAATACATATTATTATGTTAAATTATAAAAGCCTAATCAATTTTAATTTATCTCTGCTTTAATTATAATTAAGATTATTAAATCGTAATATTCTGATATTACCCTGGTATGTAAGGAATCCCGTGAAATGAGTGTTTCACGATCTTAAAATCATAAAACATCTTTCTCTCTTTAAAAAAAGGATATAATTTAGAAGGTTATATACCACTCCACGATATTACATATTTTAATTCTTCGGGCTTCTCAATATTTGGCTCTGATAACGCCCATTTTCCACCTATTCCGGCTTCTTTCGCACTCAGATCAAAGTGACATACAGCAATCCCAATATCGAGACGTACAAATTTGTTATAAATCAAACCTTTCTTATCTTTTGAGAACCTTACGTAAAAATGAAACTTATCAGCGTCCAGTTCTTTTATTATTCTCCATGGTTGCTTATTACCTGCAGATGGACCAAGACGAACCATTTCTAGTAAAGTTGCGTATTTACCAATATTTTCTTGAGAAATAGCAGTAGAGAAATCTCGTTCAAAAAAAAGCTGATCCCATGGATACCTTGCGTTAGCTTTTACGAACGAACGGATTATTTTTTCTTTTGCTCTTCTAGCTTCTGCGGCGTATCCTACAGGTGTAATTGCGGGCACGATTTCGTTAGGTTCGCACTCAATTTTTTTAGAAAAAAGACTTTGATTAAAAAAACCTCCTAACCAACATGTGCCTAAATTCATATCAGTTGCAGATAAAATAATAGCTTCTAAAAGATAACCATAATTTTCCCGGTCATAATCAGATTTTTCAACTGCTCCAACAATAAATTCTTGAGCGCCCTTTATTAAACCATAGGTTCCCAATCTTTTCTTTTCATCCGGGTCAAATTCTGGCGTACCTATTAAATCAAATCGACAATTTCCAGCAATCTCGCTAAACGGACTTTTAAAATTACGCAATTTTAAAATTTCATAGAGCTTTTCCTTTATTTGTTCTTCAAGCAACTGTTTAGAATAAGTCCTCCAAGATGTCCGCTGCTTTATAATATCAATTATTGATTTGGAGAATACCATAACATTTCTTAATCATTAATATAATATATATGTATAAGAAAAATTTAGTAAGAAAAAGAAAATTTCACTATATTGAATAAACAAAAACTATGTAGAATCAACAAATTTAAATATAATATTTTCTTAAAAATTATTAACTAAATGAATTGTAGCCTATTTATTATGCGATTGTTAAAGTTAGGCTCAGTTTTTGAAAATAAAAAACTATCAAGATAAAAATGAATATATTATATGTAAATCCTGCTCGTTTACAGTCGGGGTTAGACTCAATTATTACGGGTTCGCCCCTAAGTTTAATCTCTATAGCTGCTATGGTACCTGAGCACGACGCAAAATTGTTTGATTTTAAGGTAGATAAATATCGTAAAAAGCAATTTCGTAGCGAACTAAATCGTTACGATGTAGTAGCTATTACAAGTATGACACCGCAAATTTACTCAGCACTGGAGGTTGCAGAAATGGCTAAAGAACAAGGATGTATCACAATTATAGGTGGATATCATCCTACATTAGTACCTGAATTCGTAGCTAAGCATGAATATGTAGATTTTACCGTCCGTGGTGAAGGAGAAAATACCTTTAAAGAGATTATTGATTATATCGATGGCAATAAAAACAATGTTTCGAGAAAAGATATAGATGGAATATCTTACTTAAGTAAAGATGGTAAAATAATCCATAATAAGGAACGGCAATTGGAACGTAATTTAGATAATTTTCCAATGCCTCGTAGAGATCTTTTAAAAGGGAAACTTTACACTTATTTAGGAACAACAACTCAACAAGTTGAGACTTCTCGAGGTTGTCCACACAATTGCAAGTTTTGTTGTATTATAAAGATGTGGCGAAATTCGAATCAACCTATTACTTACAGAACTAAATCAATTTCAAGGATCATGCGAGAAATTTACGATGTAGATTGGAAAAACAATTTTATCTTTTTTTGTGAAGATAATTTTACTATAAATGTTAAACGAACGCATAAAATTTTAGACACAATTATAAAGTCTGGTGTTCCAAACAAGATGCACTTTTCCTGCCAATCACGGGTTGATACATTGTATAGAAACCCTGTATTAATCGATAAACTTTATAAAGCTGGATTTAAGCAAGTTTTTCTAGGAATTGAATCAGTACATCAACAAAGTTTAGATGCAATGAATAAGAAAAATACAACGCCAGCTATGGTTCAAAAAGTGGTAAAAAGCCTACGAGATAAAGGTATATCCATCTTTGGAGGCGTTATTATCGGTTTCCCGGGGGAAACAAAACATATGGTTCGGCAAAATATCCAGTATGCAATTGACTTAGATTTAGATGTTGTTCAGTTTACACCGATTACCGCTTTTCCTGGGACTGACTTTTACGACGAAATGAAAGAAAAAGGCATGATAACTGCCCATAATTACACGTTTTACGATTTGTTTCATCCAATGATGAGAACTGAAGAATTGTCGTCTAAAGATTTTCTGCAATTAGTTGCTGAAGCTTATGCTGCTTTCTACTTAAGAAGTTGGATCATAAGGAGAGCAAAAGAGTATTTAAATCCGTTTGGAAAATTTAATTGGATGACATCATGTTTGGGTACATTAATTAAACAGGGACTTTTAGGTGGATTGGGCATGTTGTACACCCAAGGAATTACAAGTAAACTTGTATCTGACGAATTAAAAAATCCAAAGGAATTAATGAAAGATATTTATATTTCCAGCGATAATCCTATTGTAAAAAGGCTACAAGAAAATAGCAAACCCAAAATTTTAACACAAGATAACATTAAAGAAGAAATAAGTGAACAAACTTAATTTTTTTGATGCTATCGGAAATCTTCTTGTTATAAATATTAATTTTATTCAAAATCTTTTTTTAGATTCGTTTATTTATTCAAATGATTATTTAATATGGAAGAAGTGATTCCCGGTATATTTTTGATCAAAGAAAAAAGTGGTTTCGAGCGAATTAAGCCTTCAGAAAACATTTATGTTATAGCCGGTCCTGATGGATTAATCTTTGACGCTGGTTTTGGTAATAAAAAGGTAGTAAACTTCCTTATTAAAGAAATTAACACAATAGAACAGATTTATAAGGACAACAAAAAAGATTTTAAAATAACGCGAATCCTTGTGTCTCATGGCCACCCTGATCATTTCTCAGGGTTAAAAAGGATAAAAAATTCACTTGGAGTTAAAATTGTGCTAACAGAGAAAACAGCTGATATTATAAAGAACAAAAAAAGTTTTATGAAATCTTTTACTACAGATAGTTATGAGGATTATCTAATCATACAAAAAGGGTTTCGGTATAGAATAAGAACTTTTTTACAAACACTTATGTATAGGTTTGTTTTTAAACGGATATATGGTCTTTCTTTTATTGCCAACCCTGATGAGGTTATTAAAGCAAATACTGAAATTTCAATAAACGGTGAGATTTGGGAGATATTTCCATCACCTGGTCATGCAGTAGACCACCTCTCTTTATACAACGAAGAAAAGGGTGTTCTACTTTCTGGGGATAATGTTTTATCAAAGACTACTTGGCTCGACCCTCCAAATTGCAACATAGAAGATTATAATGAATCTATTGAGACGATTCAGAAATTACCAAACCTTAAAATTATATTAGCCGCTCATGGAGCCCTTATAAATAACCCAAGAGAGCGAACTATTGAGATATTGGAGCATAGAAAAGAGCGGACTCAGCAAGTATTAGATATTGTTAAAGAACATACTGAAAATGGGACATCTCCCGATGAGATCATTCAAAAATTGTATCCAAATAAAAAGAAAATGCGAACCGAAATCGCTCGTGGATGGGTGTGCCTAACGCTAAAGATGCTCGAAGAACAAAACGTTATAAAACGAATTGAAGGTAAGAAAGAGATAAAATTTTACCCTACAAATAAATTATAATTTGTTAGCTAAATTATTATTATCCTAAATATTGAAAATTTTATTTTAATTATTTTATAGGTGAAAAATCTGAAAATTACTATGATCGGAGCAGGAAGTATCGTATTTGGGCAAAATATCCTCACAGACATCCTTGCACATCCTGCTCTAAGAGAAGATACTCTCGTTTGTCTAGAGGATATCGATCCGACTCGTTTAGATTTAATGTATAAATTAATGCTAAAGTATAAGGAATTAAATCCAGAAAGGTTGGAGGGCGTATCTTTTGAGAAGACAACTGATCTTAGAAAAGCTATCCCTAACGCCAAATATTTAATCAGTGCTATTCATGTGGGTGGACTAAATGCTTTTAAGCTCGATATAGAAATCCCATTTAAGTACGGTGTTACTCAGTGTATAGGTGATACTCTCGGTCCAGGAGGAATATTTCGATTTTTACGCCAATCCACAGCACTTAAGAAAATAGTTGAATTAATCAAAGAAGTTGGATATAATTCTGAATTAAAACCCTTATTACTTAACTATGCTAATCCAATGGCAATGAATACCTGGTACTCTAATTCCATTTATCCCGATTCAACTGTAGGACTATGCCATGGCGTACAAGGAACAGCAGCACTATTACGGCATTGGATAAATGTAAAAAGTGTAGATTTCAGTTATTTATGTGCGGGAATCAACCATATGGCTTGGTTCTTAAATGCATGGTACAAAAACCCTAATGATCTAAATAAAGATTGGAAAAACATATATCCGTTATTATATGAAGCCTACAAAAAGAACCCTGAACTAGTTGGAAGTGAAAAAATCCGCTGGGATATGATGGATGCTACTGGATATTTTATGACTGAATCTTCAGGGCATCTAAGTGAATATTTGCCATATTACAGAAAAAGGAAAGTTTTGCTCGAACAATATAAAGGTACTGAAACTTTCCATAACAGCCTGATACACGGAGAGGTATTAAGATTTGATACCATTGAAGCGGACAAACTAGAAAAACGTCTAAATAGACGAATTGAACGAAAAAGACTTAAATTAAAAAAAACTCCTACCGATGAATACGCTTCACATATTATAAACGCAATAGAAACGAATAAACCCTTTAGGTTTAACGGTAATGTAATTAACAAAGAAGGAGCTTTGATAACAAATTTACCAAAGGATTGCTGTGTCGAGGTACCTATATTTGCTGATTATCATGGAATACATCCACATGGTGGAATAAAATTGCCTACAATCTGTCAAGCATTGTGTATATCAAACATTATGGTCCAAAAAGCGGCAGTTGAAGGCGTTCTTGAATTAGATAGAGAAAAAATTTATCACGCAGTATTACTAGATCCTAATACAGCAAGCGTGTGTTCTCCAAAAGAAATTAGAGAAATGGTTGATGATATGTTTGATGCAGAAAAAGAATGGCTACCTCAGTTTGAAAGTTAAAAAAAAATAACAAAAAAATTTATCACTTTTTGTTTTAAGTTATAAGAAAGGGCAAGTGGTACTTCTCTATTGACTTAAATTAAAAAAAAAAGAATAAATAATAATTAGAAATAGTTTCTTCTTAAATCTTACCTTCCTGTTTAAGTTGCTCTAAATACGCTTTTTCTTTTTCCGCGTGAATTCTTTGTAGTTCCATTTTCTGTTCTTTCCATTTAGGACCGCTTAAAGGGAAAAATGTTATAAGAAGAGCAGCGATTAAGATAAGTACCGCTGGTATAATTGTAAAACCAATCATTATTCCCAATTGGGCGTTTGCTGTTTGAGTTGTTGCATCGTTATCAAATCCAAAAAACGCGATTATTGTCAGGAAAAGCCAAGGGGCAATTGATACAGCAGGCTTAGTTAATAACGCGTTGACCCCAGCATAACTCGTTTCGCGACGTTTTTTCGTGCGTATCTCGTCGTAATCAATGACATCAGCTATCATTAATTGTCCAGTCATGAAATATCCAGAAAAACCGATTCCTAAAAGAACCATTCCGAGTATAGCAGAAATAAAATTCCATCCTATAAAGAAGAACACAATGAAGCTTAACCCCGTAATTAACAGTATTGAAAAGTAAACTTTTTTTAATTCGTACTTTCCTAAAAGTTTGTTGTAAACGACAGTAAACGCAAAAATAAACACAAAAAATATAAGTAATGGCAGCATCGATAATATTCCCTCCTCCATTAAAACGAAACCTATATAATAAAACACAGAAGTCGTAAGAATGTATTGTGCAATCGTGAAGCAAAAATTTGAGGCTTCAAAAATTAAAAACGGTTTGTTTTTAAAAGTTTCAACCAAGCTATTCCAATATCCTAATGATTCTTCAAGCTGCGTATATTCATTTTCCTTTAGGAAATAACTACTAATAAATAAAATAATACCACAGGTTATACCGATAATTACCATAGCTGTTAAGAAAACATCAACTGGTGGCGAAGATTCGCCCGTTAATAATAGAATAGGTAGTAAAAAAGTGATTAGAATTCCTAAACCGCTAAAAATTGAGCTGAAAATCATTATTCCTGCTCGAGCTTTAGATGATATTGCCATTTCTGCCGGTAACGAAAATGTGATAAGACCAATTATCGTATAAATCGTATCAAAAGCAAAAAGAATAATTAAAAAGTTGAAAAACAGTGCTACTTCGTTGTTTATATCAACGAGCGGGAACCAACAAAACATAAACAATATTGTATAAACTGGCGCCCCAAATCGAATGTATGGGATTCTACGTCCATATTTCTTTGATTTAGTACGGTCTTCCAAGAATCCAAATAATGGATCGTTAATTGCATTCCATACGATAAATATCATCCATGCCAAACCTAGTAAATATCCGCTTAAACCCAATGTTATATTGTAATAGTATGTAATTGGGCCTAATCCTAAACCTGAAAGTATTCCGCTGGCGAAAACTGCCCCTCCATATGCAAATTTGGAGCTTGTTGGTACTTTTTCCTCAAATAATGTGTCTTTTTGTTCAATCATATTAAACTCATTTATCATTTTTAAAATAGAAAAAAAATGTTATTTAATTCTCTACTTAATGTTATAAAAATCTTAACCCTCTTTAAATTAAAAAGGCTTAATTTCAAATTTTCTTTAACATGGAAAGCGAAGTATCTGGATATTTTAACGAACCTTTCTTAAAAAAGAATAGAGTATTTTATCGACAATACCAAAATAATATTATTAAAAAGTGTAAAGGAAGAAATTCGTTAGTAGTATTACCAACTGGCTTAGGAAAAACAATTATAGGGATTTTACTTATAGGTAAAGCTCTAGAAAAATATTCAAAATCAAAGATCGTTATTCTTGCCCCAACTAGACCTTTAGTTTCGCAACATAAAGCTTCATGTGAGGTTTTTTTAGATATTGATTCTAATTTAATTACTTCATTTACGGGTAAGATTTCTCCAGAAAAGAGAATTTTACTTTTCAACAATTCTAAAATTATTGTATCGACTCCTCAAGTAATAAAAAACGATGTAGAAAGGGGACGATACGATTTAAAACAAGTTTCTCTAATAATTTTCGATGAAGCACACAGAACGAGAGGAAATTACGCCTATTGTTTTATTTCAGAGGAATATTATAATACCTGTAAAGATCCGCTTGTTTTAGGGCTAACTGCATCTCCAGGAAAAAGTTATTTTCACATTCAACAGTTGTGCAATAATTTGTTTATTGAGAATGTTATATTTAAAACCTACGAAGATATAGACGTAAAACAGTATATTTACGATATAGATACATATTTAGAATTTGTCGATTTGCCTATTAAAGTTTTAGAGTTAAGTGCTATTTGGTATAACTTATTTGAGAAATTTCTAAGATTCTTTATCGAAAAAAAATTAATTCCACCCAATAAACGGTATTATTCTAAGTTGGATTTCTTAGGAGTATCGCGAGATTTAACGCTCTCTCTAAGGTATAATAATGGCTATTTTCCCGAGTTATCAGAAGAAGAATACCAAAAAGCTCTTTATTTTCAATCTCCACGAATCATAGATTTAGTAAAAGAGAATTCATTCAATATCGAATCGATTTATTCTTACAGTTCAAGCTGTATTTCTTTACTACATGGGAAGGATTTGCTAGAATCTCAAAATATCTCGTTATTTCAAACTTTTTTAGAAAAAATTGAATATAAATCTGGCCAAGATGTTCTTTCAGCTAAGAGAATTATTAATTCTGATCACTATAAGTTCATTAAAAACATTTTTGAGCAGAACAACCTTGAGAATTACTTTCATCCTAAAATTGAAAAGTTAATTTCAATCATAACTGAAGAAATCGAAGAATTTCGTATTAATAAAATCATTGTTTTTACTCAGTACCGAGAAATGGCAGAATTTTTGAAAGGAGAACTAAAGAAACGCTTTGGAAATCGATTGAGTGTAGAAAAATTTATAGGTCAGTCAACCAAGATAGATGATATAGGCTTTTCACAGTATCAGCAAGGAGAAATAATAAAACAGTTTAAAGAAGGCGAGATAGACATTCTTATAGCTACAAGTGTTGCAGAAGAAGGTCTTGATATTCCAAATGTCGACGCCGTTATCTTTTACGAGCCCGTACCCTCTGAGATAAGGTTAATTCAAAGGCGAGGTAGAACCGGGCGACACGCCCCTGGAAGATGTTATTTGTTAATAGCTAGAGGAACTATAGACATCCCCTTTTATAAAGCCGCCGAGCGAAAAGAAATGGCTATGAATTCGGTATTATCCGATTCAAAACAATTGGATTTATTTGATGTAGTTAACCGAGAACAGATATGCTTTAAGGCAGTTTCTAATAAATTTTCAGAATTAGATTTAATTAAAAATTATAAAGAACGGCGTAAAAGAGAAAAAGAACTTCTTGCAAATCGTTCAATTGAAGAAATCATTTCAGAACTTGATAATTTCGTCCAAAGCAATGAGTTTAAAAAATTAAAAGACTCGGGTGTAACTTTTTATTCCGATGTAATAGGGTTGGATAAATTGAAATTGAAAACTTCAATATTAAAATTAAAAGGAAATCAAAAAGAAAAAAATAAGAAAATGACAGAAAGAAAAAGATATTTGAATAATAACGTAAAAACGCTAATTAGAATTGCTAAAACTTATAGCGTATACGGAAAAATGCCTCTTTCGGAATTTAAAGAATATGCTCAAGAAGAAAATATAATTGAAAAGAAATTTTATGCTCATTTTGGTCAAGCTTGCTATTTAGGGTACCTTAAAAGAGATTCTGATACGGTAGAATTCATAATGGATTACGACTAAATTCCTCTATTAATTTTTTCTTTATTTTAGATATTCTTCAGAATTAATTTGAGCATGCTCTATTTCTTTTTTTCTTAGCTTGCGTTGTGAAATTAGAGTACTATTCTTTTTTTTTCTAATAATTATTATCAAATAACCAGCAGGAATTGAAATAACAAATCCCCATAGTGGAGATTTGAATATTAATAAAATACTGCCAATTGGATAAAGAACACGACATATAAATTTAACTGTTCGATTTTTAAGGGATTTTTTTACTGTAATTTGAATAATATATTGGAATATTGAGGGCATCCAGCAAACTAGAAAAATCATGAGAAAGATAGGCAAACTAATGGAATTTACAATATAATAATAAAAAACATTGCCTATTATTAATGCAAAAGCAGCACCCAAAGTAAAAGCAAAACATCCTATACAAATAGCATAGTTTAATATGTAAAATACATGATCATCGAAATCGTCGCGTTTTGGATTATGGTGTGCTAACCAATGGATTATTTTTTTATGCTTTTGAAGATCATCATTTTGGTGATGCATCTTTCCATTTTAGTTCTATTATGTAAAATTTTATGATCATTAAATTGTAAATTAGTCCTTATTAATTGAAATAAATGCATTGCAAGAACGGGAGCTCTAGCAATCACAACCTCCGCAATCACAACCACTACAATTGGAACCACCGCCTCCACCATAACCTCTTCGGCGTCTTCCAGTACCACATGCACGACATCCTATACAAAGAATTACAATAGCCCCTATTACAAGTATCGTTATTCCTGTACTAGGTATGATGTATGTAATTTGTGTTCCAAAAAAAATTAATAGGATTCCAATAATTAAAACAATACAAAGAGCTGCAATAATTCCACCTGTAGAACTTGATGATCTTGTTGTGGTACCTGAAGTTCCTTGATAGGGTGTTGGTGTTGGTGCTGGTGCTGGTTGAGTTGGTTGAATTTGAGGGCTAGTTAAGCGATCAGTAGGTTCTCCACAAAAAGTACAAAATTTTGCATCATCAGGTAATTCTAAACCACATTTAGAACAATACATTTCAATTTGAAATTTATTTTATTGAAATTCATTTTAATTTTTACTATAAAATAAATGAAGTTACTTTACAATTTAAATATAGAAGCATTAGGTAGAAAATAATACTTCTAAAGAGGAAAAATAAATATTTCAATTAATTTTGACCAATTCACTTCAATAAATTGCCATAACACTTATTAACAAAAAATTCGAAATCTATTCTATTAATAATTAATTTAATAAATATATAGTAAAAATGGATATTAATTCATTCCTAAGAAGAAAAGGAAAGAAATGGATAATTCTCTATAGTATTTATTGCGTAAATTTTGCGATTTTTCTGACATACGTTCTTTTACTTGAGCCATATTGGGGAGACATCAATTTAACATTTTCGGGTTGGGTAGATTTTAAGATTAATATTGTTCTTATTATTGGTGTTATTATTACAATCCCGTTGGTTTATGGCTTATCATTATTAACAATTAAATTAAGAAAATTAATAAAAACTAACAGAATTAAACCTTGTATCCTAAACAAAATTCTACCTTTAACCTTAATAATCATTTATAATCCTCTCATTATGTTTTTGCTTGATTTATTAGAAGAATACGCAAATGTAATATTCCAAAGCTTGGAATTTTATAGCTTTTTTATATTTCTTGGACTAGATATTGTTCTCATAATGCTATTATACCCTTTGCTTAAGATAATACCACAATTAAAGGGAAACTTATCAAATAAATATATAAAAGCAGATAGAAAAAGGATCATCATATTAACTTGTATAATAGGGGGATATATAATTACTTATGCTATACCTTTTATTATTATTCCATCTAACGTATTATATTACGATTTACCTCCTAAACCGGAGTTAATAGCTCATCGTGGAGCCTCACATCTTGCTCCAGAGAATACAATCGAAGCAGGTGAAGCGGCTCTCTTATTTGATTTAGTTGTAGGTTGGGAGGTTGATATTCAAATCAGCTATGATGGCGTTCCTTTTTTAATGCACGACGATACTCTCACTAGAACCACTAATATCTCTGAGCATTTTCCAAATCGAAAAGATGATAAGGCTTACACATTCAATATTTCAGAACTTAGAGAATTAGACGCTGGATCATGGTTTGTAGATGACGATCCCTTTGGAGTTATTGCTAGTGGAATAATCTCAAAGGTTAGCGCAGAAGCATTCAGAGGAATTAAAATTCCAACTTTTGAAGAAGTGTTAAATTTCACAAGAGATAACGGTTATCTTTTAGATTTTGATGAATATAGACCCCCAGAAGGTCATCCATACCACGATGATTTCTACGAAATTCTTTTAAACATGACGATAGAATCAGGCATGGATTTAAGTAAAATGATGATACCAACAGGAAATAGCGAATGGTTAGAAATGATATATAATTCCGCTCTTGAGATTCAATTGGGATGGCCTGGTTCACCAGCGGTACAAGAATTTCAATCTTCTAAGACTAATTACACATATATTAATACAGGTGATGGGTACTCCAATGAAGAATACAGAGCCTTAAAAACGGCTGATATAGATATTATGGTTTGGACAATTGAGTCTGTCGAAAGATTTTATCAATTATGGTGTTTAGGCGTGGATTGGGTAAAGACTAATTCTCCCTATAAGTTTAACGATTTAGAGAGTAATTTTTTATTTTTCCCTATTTTTCCCTATTTCACTATCTGGATTGCAATTTGCATAGTTGTTTTAAGTTCAATCGATATCATTAGACATAAATTAATGAAAAAGCACATAAATATGCTTAACAATAAAGATTAAAGTTATAAATAGATAATAAATAGAAATATCTTTGTTTTTAATAAAAGTTTAAAAATGACATTACTCGATTGGCTTCAAAAAATAAAAGGAAAAAAGTGGTTGCTTCTTGATTTAGTATTAATCATAAATATGGTTATTTTAATATCAATAATGCTTATTTTTCACGTATATTGGGGAGATATTAATTTAATAGTCTCTGATTATATTAGTTTTGAGATAAACCTCGTATTTATTATTGTTGCGATCTTATTAATTCCGTTACTTTATGGAGCAGCGATTTTTCATATACATTTTAGGAACATTAAAAAAAACGAAATTAAACCTTGTATCCTAAATAAAATTTTACCAATAGTTCTAATGTTCATATATTCAAGCCTATTCGCAATATTATTATACTCTTTAGAACAATATTCCCGATTAATTCCTCAAGTTATTGAATTTTATAGTATATTTTTTATAATACCACTTTCAATCTTACTTATTTTGGGCTTATATCCTTTGATAAAATCAATCCCACAGTGGAAAAATCATTTATCAAATAAGATATTAAATGTAGAAATAAAATCAAAAGTTATTTTAGGACTTCTAATTACTGGATATTTGTTTGCTTTCGCGGCCCCGTTATTGTTTATCCCCTCAAATGTGATTTTCGGCGTTCTACCGCCCAAACCCAACATTATAGCGCATAGAGGTGCATCGCATTTAGCCCCAGAAGACACTATCGTAGCGGGAGAATTAGCGGTAGAACACGGGGCTGTAGGTTGGGAAGTCGACATAAGAATTTCTGTTGACGGAGAATTATTTTTGTTGCATGATGATACTCTCACTCGAACCACTAATGTAGAGGAAATTTTTCCAAATCGTAAGAAAGATCGCGCTGAAACATTCACGCTTTCTGAACTCAGACAATTAGACGCTGGTAGTTGGTTTGCGGACAATGATCCATACGGGGCTTTAGCTTTTGGTCGTATTTCAAAAGAAGACGGAGACAATTATAGGGGCATAAAAATTCCCACATTTGAAGAAGTATTAAATTTTACAAGAGATAATGATTTTTTAATAGATTTAGATATTAAATTACCGTCATCCAGCCATCTCTATAGTGATATTTATTTTGATACAATTTTAAACGAAACTATCGAATCGGGAATTAATTTAACAAAGGTTATGATCTTCACTAGCAACGCTGAATGGATTGATTTGATCAACCAAAAAAATGCCACTGATATCTTATTAGGCATGGATATGAGCTCTAATCCTTCTTTAGAAGAATTTGAAATGTCTGAATACAGTTATACTATTATCAAAACGGGTGATGAATACTCTAATGAATTATATAGATCATTTTATTTAAACAATATCCCTGTTATGGTCTATACAATCGATAGTATCGAAAGATTCACTCAACTCTGGTGCTTAGGGACGTCTTTTGTTATGACTAACGAAGTAGACACTTTTAACGATCTGAAAAACCCAATCTGGTATCTTAATATAGTAATTTACATCGTTCTTTGGAGCATTATATACATCGCAACTTTAAGTTCTCTGCTTATTACAAAATTTGTCTTACTTAAAAAAAGAAAAGAATAAAATAACATTTTATCAAAATCAAATTTTATCTTCCTTCCTTTTTTTGAAAAAGAAGAAAAAGAATACTATTAACGTCAAAAGAACAGGAATTAAAATTGTAATTGGATTTTCTCCACTAAGTCTGAAGATATAATAAGATATCGTCAAGATTGAGGCAAAGAAAGCAATGATTGACCCGTACTGGTTTGTAAAATTCTTTAAGCGCCTAATAAACATGTATACTCGAAAATTCATTTTCTTTATAACTTCTAACTCTTTCTCATCCAACTTTGCTAAAACATCTGGATTTTCGTAGTATAACCCAATTTGGGGATTATATTTCCCATTCAATTTTCCAGCGCTAATCAAAGAGATAAGATGTTTTTGGATTTGCTGTTTTTTTATTTTTAATTCATTCTGTAAAAAGCTTAACGTAAGAAATTCGTTAGCAACAGCTTTTATTGCCATTTCAACGTACGATTTTATCACCAACTCTTCTAAGGATTTAACTTTCTCCCTTAAAATGTCGTTAACCTCTTTTATAAAACGGTCAAAATCGTCAATTATGTGTTTATTTTTAGTTTCAAAATTATTTGATTGCTTGTTAAATTCTTTAATTAGCTCCTTGTTTTTTTTATTAACATCTTTTATTTCTTGTTCAATGTTTTTCTGTCTTTTATTTACTTTTAGATATGCCCTCTTAAATTGTTCTATTTCAATATAATCTTCAACCCTCGCTTGAAGGGTACCTAATAATTGACTCAAATGAATTTTATTCTTATTTATATTGCTCAGTAATTTACCGCGACAAGTCTCGAATCTAAAAGTATTTATCTGTTCGTTAATAAGAAATACCTTTTCTTCGTACCTTTTTAGCATTTCATTCTTTTTCTTAATGTAGAATTCTCTTGCTTCCGTCTCAAATTTTCTTGATTCGTAAGTTTTATTAATAACTAAATTCAACTTTTCTTCGATCTTTTCATCAACTTGCTTAAATTTACTTTCGACTTTATTCTTTCTACTTTCAAGAATTTCTCTCATTTTCTCGTAAACTTCGATCTTTTCAATGTCTTCCGAGATTTTATCAAATTGATTATTAATTTCTATTTGAAGAGCGTTATATTTGCTGCTTATAAAATTTAGTAACTCATTAAAAAGTATTAGATTCTGATTTATATTTTCTAATGCTAACCGATTATTACTGATAATTGAGTTAACATTTTTTTTGAGTTCCATGTTTTCGATTCTTGTTTCGTCAACATTTAACTCTTTAATCTTCACATCGTATCGCTTACTAACAGTTTCCTCTAATTTGCTCGAATCATCAATTCTATTCTGAATTTCTAACAAATTAACTCCTAAAGTTTTATTTTTTATACAAGAATCATAAAGTGCTAAAAATTTTCCAATGGATTCTTGCGTTTGTTTCAAAATCCTGCTTTCTATGTAATTTTTTAGCTCTCGACTCTTGTAATATTCCTTTGTATGAACTATTAGTTCCTTTTTATCTTCAAATAAATCTCCTTGTAATTTGGAAATTTCTATCAAATTCTTTATCCTTGGAATTACAGCTTTACATTTTAGGTCTAATTTGCCAGCTAACTTCTTAATATCTATTTTATCTGTATTTTCCTCCTTGCTCATAAGTACTATTTCGTTAGAAATTATATTGTCGACATATTCTTCTTTTAATTTGGTTATTTCTTCGCTTAAAAAATCTTTAAATTTGTTCCATTGTATTGTCGTAATCGAATTTTCTTCAAACTTATCAACAATCTCTTTTAGATCAATTAACTTTTTAGAAAATTTCTTATTATGCTCGTTAAATTCAATAAGTATCTTGTCAAAACCATGAATTATATCTACAATTTTTTTAATTCTATTTTGATCGAGATATATTTTATAATTCTCTAATTTATCTTTGAAGTGTGTAATTGTACTAGATATAAAATTATCAAAATCTTCAATCTTCGCCCTATTTCTCTCTTCAATAACTTTTTCCTTTATAAATTGCACTTGTTCAGCTACTAAATCAAAAATGTTTTCTTCAAGACGGTCTAACTTCTCCTGCAAGTATTTATAGAGAAGGTAAAGCTTTTGTTTGAATTTTATTTCCTTTTTCACAATCGATTTTAAATCTTTAATTTCTTCGGTTTTTTGTTTTAATAAAATATCGGCTTCCTTTTTGATGGTTTTAGACGCGTCATGAAATTCATTATTAATAACTTTATTTTTCACATTTTCTTTTATTTCTAATATCCCGGTTTGGATATTATCCTTGACAATCCCGATTTTTTCATTTAATTCGTTAAAAAATTGAAATCCATTCGTGTAATCTGCAAAAATTGAATCAAAATTCTCCTTAAAATTAACCCAATTATTAATTATTTTCCTATGTTTTTTGGCTACTTTTTTTTCCTTTGCTGTAATTTGGTGAGAAATTTTGTAGACGATTTCATCATATTTATTTACGTATTGCGATATCTTGTTAAACGCTTGAATGATAAGATCAAATTTTTCCTTACTATACCCGTCTTCAAGAAGTTCTACAACAAAATTCTTAAAAGAATCTAATTCGCGATTTATATAATCTTGAATATTATATACCTTAGAATCCAATTCATCTAAGATTACAATATACTTTTTTAATTGTTCTTTTTCTTGGATTCTTCCTTGAAGATATTTATTTAATTCTTTCAATCTATTTTGCAAACTCGAGTATGATTTGTTCCATTGCGATATTTCAGAGCCTAATGTAGCTTGTAAATTAATATAAATTAATTCTTGATTAAACCCGGTTTCAATGTTTTCGTTTAAAAAATCAGCTTCCATCAATGCGTCTCGCAAAATAAACTTTAACCTTTCTTTAGCAAACTCAACTTCGTCTAATAAAAGATAAGATTCAATTTCTTCCCTAATCTGTGGAATAGTATTCTCTAATTTTAATGTCATATTGTATATATCGTTTTTGAATTCTTTTAATTTCGCCTTTTCCTCGTATAACCTCTCCGTATTAATCTCGTTATCAGAAACAATTACTTTCTCAAAAAGAAAGTCCAGACATAAATAAAATTTAGTTCTAAATAAAAAAGCTCTTTTAGTTCTAATTTCTCCTTCAAAAAAATGATTGCTAATTAAGTCGTAAATTAGAGGAAAAATATCTTCTTTCAATTTTAAAGGTTCATAATGGTAAGAAGCTTTATACCTCTTAAAAATATCAGAAAGAGATATAATGCTATTTTTGCTCAGTTGGTTATAGATCTCCTCAATAATAATTTTTTTACCTTGACTAAGGTTTTGAAGATAGCGATTGAATTCTACCGCATTGTCTAAGATGCTCAAATTTATGGTGTAATTAAGATTAATGTACAAGATGATCTCTTCTATACCATAACTCAAACCAAATGTTGTTTTAATTTGGTTTAAATCAATAAAGTTATGCTCTTCTA
>Ga0114919_10001427_pt1 | contig 19120 bp, 19 predicted proteins | sample BlataG_FD_88682 | JGI IMG/M metagenome (GOLD analysis project Ga0114919, IMG submission 88682) | Deep subsurface microbial communities from Black Sea to uncover new lineages of life (NeLLi) - Black_00105 metaG | ecosystem: Environmental > Aquatic > Marine > Oceanic > Sediment | place: Atlantic... | reverse complement strand
GTGTGGGTGTGGGGGGGGGGGGATGGAGAAGGTTGTTTTTGTTTAGACACAACTATATCTATTCAATTATGGTTGCCTATGATTGTACAAACACAAGTTGTTTTATCACACTAAAATTGTAAAAGAAATGAGACTCCTTCTCTGCTCTGCCCCCCAACCCCACCCACCCACCCACCCTCCTTCTCTTGCTGGCTCACTGAGAGGCGGTGCGAAGAGAGAGGGCCCAACAATTACTTGCACCCATGGCTTAAAAGCCGGATAGGGACCACCAGAGCAAAGACACATGCTACTTAATTTCAAATTTGCTTTATCAGACAAGCGTTACTAAGGATAATTCTTGAAAATTGGCTTGAGTTTGCGATTTACAAGGGGATTCTGCAGACACAAAAGGTTAGTGGTTATACATCCAAGTGGGCCTTTTAAGCAAACAATCATACATAGATCCAGTGGAAGGAACGACGGAGGTCTTGAGTGGAGCTTGGTGATCGAAATTGTGATAGTGATTTGGCGAGTTTTGTGAATCTTGGACTTTAGCCTCACACCGGGCCTTAAAGATCACCTGGTCTGTTTTTCATAGCTTAACATTCAAGCTCGTCTTAGATCCACTGTTCTAGTTAGCTTTCGGACAAAGAAATTCTGCATGCTTCTTGGTCAAAATTCTGTCTTTCAAGACTTGGACAAAGCTCTGCGTCACTTATTCTCTCATTAATTCTTTTTCCGGTCGTGTATAGATCTAATACGGTCGTCTCAACCCGTCGTTCATCTCCCCTCCCTTGAGAATCTTTCATTCTGGCCGCCAGTGCGTCTCACCCCCCTTACTCCACCCCACCTTCCCTCCTTGCAGCAACTCCCCTTTCACTTACATGCATCAAGGACCTAGCTCCTGTCTAGTAAATCCAACCATGCAAGCAGTAGAAACTCCAACAATGGACCCCCTGCTCCCAGAAAATAATAGCTACGGAGCAGGTATAGCAGAAGAGAAATTATTCCCAGTCGCAGCTCCCGCCACCACAACCACAACGACCACATCCAGTGGTGCCCCCCCAGCTTGCAAGCAATCCAATGGTGGACCAACGCCACCACCACCACGGACGAGCAGTATAGAAACCGGAGTTGCAGTAGCTGGCCCAGAAGCAATCGGCAGAGAAATCGCCATCTGGTCCAAATCAACAGGCGACTGGCCCAAGGGCATCATCCTTGCCTTCCACAAAGACACCAACCTCCACACCATCAAATCCCCCACCTCTGGTGAACGCACCATTGATCTATCCCGTATCAGATGGCAGTGGGTCAAGAGGCCCACCCTGGACAGCACCCCCAACCCCACCTTTGACAAGAAGTACACCGGCGAGGCGGCTATAGGATGCAAAGTTAGATGTTTCTGGCCTGGTATGGGTAGATGGTACACAGGGAAGGTTCAGACATATGATGGGAAGACTCAGCAGCACACTGTCAAGTTTAGAGATGGAGATATCCAGCATTATGTCATGAAACATGAAGCTATGCTGTTTTTAGATCCACCCCGACCTGTGGTAGTAAATGTCCCTGAGAGCAAGACGCCCAAGAAGGTTAGTAATAATATTAATAGTGGCGGTGGTGGGAAGAGTAGAGAAGGGAGCAAGGTTGTGACTACTGCTGCAAAGATGCCAACAGCAGGAAAGAATAAGAAGTCTTTGAATGCACTGAGTAATAACAAAAAGGCAGCTGGAAAGGTAGTAGTAGTAGGAAAACCCTTGGATGGAGGAGTGGTTAAAGTCAAGAAGTCTCAGAAACAAACAGAAAAATCTCTGGTCAAAAAGCCAGCAAAAAAGAACAAGAAAAATGCAGCGAATAATAGCCACCAAGTTGACAATAAAAGCAATAAATCTAGTTCTGGAGGTGACATGGTAACTCCGTCTCCTGGCACTACCTCTCCTCCCAAAGAGCAACTAGTCAAGGGCAAAAAGAAGGCTGCTAGTACTAAGAGGCGCAAGAAGCCCCTCCCTCCTTTAGATGCATCCTCAGATGACGATGATGAGGACATCCCACTGATTCAACGAGGTAATGTGACTATTGATGATATCCTGAGTGATGATGATGATGAAGTCCTGTCAGACGTAATTGAAGATGATGAAGATGAAATGTCTTTTAATGATGATGAGGATGATGAAGAAGATGATGAGGATGATGAAGAGGATGATGACGAAGTTGATGACGATGACATGGATGTAGATGAGCGGGCTCTAGTAGCTGAACCTGGCGATAGCGACTTTGAAGTAGAGAGCAATAGAGGCAGGAAACCCAATAAGAAGAAGAAGAAGAAGGATAAAACTATTAAAAATGCAGCACCAAAAAGATTGAAAACTACTGCCACAGGTGACAATGGCAATAGAAAGAAGAAGACCCAAAAAGCCAACATCAACAAGATGAATAACAATAGTAGTAGCATGCTCAATGGAAACAAGAGAGACTCCAGCAGCAAGAAGAAGGCACCCAGGGTCTCTAGATCTAAGGACGCTACCGCTGCTGTTCCCAAGCGCGGCAGTGGAGGTAGTCGTTCCATCAAAGGCATCCGGAGCCCTCCTCGCAACCAAACCGTCTCAGAAGTTGGTGTGGGTTGCAGAGTGGCAGTCTACTGGGCAGAGGACAACACATGCTACAAAGGCAGACTTGCTCAATTTGATTCTTACCACAAACGACACAAATTGATTTATGACGACGGTGAGGAAGAATGGGTGGCTCTGTCGAGAGAGAAGTTTGCCTGGTTGACCCCAAGAGCTGCTTCCAGTGGGTGCTCTGTACAAGCAAGAGAGACAGTGGTCAACCTCACCAAATCTGACACTATGCATGATAACAACAGCAATGGTGGCCATCATCAGCACCATCATCATAACTACAACAACAATAATAATAATGGCATGTCTGTGACAAATCTTAGCTTTGCATCTTCGGAATTTACATGGGCTCCTATGAACCAACCACCAAGCACCACTGTTGTTGCTAGTTTAGATGAATATATTGTTAATGCTACCACTGCTACTGATGGTCTTGACAACGATGATGACGCGGTCAATTTCATCTTGCCACCAAGAGACACCAACACCAACACAGCAGCAGCGTCATTGAGTCTAGAGAATCAAGATGCACTCAACGCAGCTCCTACTACTACTGCCACCAAGGCGGTATTAAATCTGCCTGGGGGGCCATTTGTAGGAAGTATAGGAGGATCACTGCATCATCTACCTGGCCACCATGGTGTAGGCACTAAAGAGCCACAAGGCCCAGGTGTTGCCACCAAAGACACCCCTCTCGGCACTGCCACCTTCTCTTCTGAAGGCCACCAACAATTAACAGAAGACCAAGCCATGCACGCAATTGGCTGGCTTGTCTCCCTCTACTGTCCAGCTGATAAACTATGGTACCATGGAGAAGTGGTAGGGTTTGATCGTAAACGAGGCAAACATAATATTCTCTACGATGACGGTGAACACGATTGGTGTTTTGTATCGCAAGAAAAGCTCATCTGGCATGCTCAAACAGCCGACAACGATAACAATAACACAGAAGTATCTAAACCATCACCAAAAGCAGCAACTAAACCAGCTGTAGCACCGAGATACCCTGGTGTCAAAGATCATCATGAGATCCCCCACAGCACTGCAGCTCTGGGATGGCGAGTAGGTGTCTACTGGCCTCTGGAACTTGTTTTCTACACCGGAGAAATCATCGCCTGGGACGGTGAAGAAGGTCAGTATGAAGTGGCCTACGACGACGGGGAAGAAGGGACTTTCTACATTGCCACTGATAAGATCAAATGGCTGGTGGCACCGGGGGATTCTGCTTCCCCGGCCAGGTTGAGAGAAAGAAGAGAATCTGACCCTGTTGCTAAAAAACGATTTGGAGGAGGAAAAGGAGGAGGAGGGTATGGTGGTCGCGGGGGTGGTTTTGCTGGGAATGGTGTGCATCATGGAGGTGATTCTGATCCTGATTATGATGAGATCTATGAAAGAGGTAAAGGAACATCAGTTGGCGGTGGTGGTGGTGGAAGAGGAAGAGGAAGAGGAAGTAGAATGATGATGGGGCCTCATGGCTACTATTACAATGGTGGATTTGATGGTAGATTCAATCATCAACATACTCCTAGTGGGGTTGGATTTACTGCTAGTCCATATGCAGATTTGAAACTGAAGACTGGAAGACCACTACATCTAGGTGGAGGACAAGGATCAACCTCTATGTTGGTGGCTTCTCCCACAACTGCTGGTGCAATGCTCCCTCCCCCCCCTCTGTGTTTTAATCATCACTCAAGCGATGTTGGTGGTGGTACGGTATATGTTCCAGAAACGTACGAAGGAGAGCCTGTGTTGCATAGAAAGATGACACACATGCCTGCCTTTGCTGGGTGTGATATGCAGCTCCAGACTCCCCTTAGTATTAGTATCTACCTGAATCACTCCTCAGAAGCAGCAAATGATGATCATCATGATGATACTAATAATACAACCAAGCAGCAACCAATGCGAGGACAACAAATGCAGCAGCAGCAACAAAAGGGGTGTATGTTGGCAGGTAATAGTCGCCGTACTCCTCAACACGCCAGATTACAAGCCAGGCACTCTGCTCTTAAAGAAATGGGGAGACGAGTTGCCAGAGCTCAACAAACCATTGTCAAAGGTATTCCTACCAAGATGCCCTCTATGCAGTTGTACAATCAAATGTATGCAGCTAGTACAAGGCAGTACATGAATGGCGGTACCAATGGTAGTGGGCAGTTTGCTCACCAGCAGCATGCCTTGGTACCAGATGGAGGTAATGTGCATCGTTTGGCAAGATCGTCCGGAATGGTGATGTCTCCATTTGCTGGTGCTGGTGGTAGCGAGGAGATGCATCTGAATAAACTCCGCCGCCGTCCTGATGAATCTGAAGACGAGGAAGACGAGGACGATAATGATGAAGGGGGGCAGCAGCAGCAGCAGCAGCAGCAGGAACCGGAGGGAGCAAAAAAAAAGGTCGATGCAGATGGTGATGACTTCAAGATTGTGTTCAACAGCTTTTCAGGTGATAAAGCCACTGCTGGCAATCCTTCAGGTGTGTACACTAAAAAAAACCAATACCAGTATACGTACAACAAATCTGTCTTCCATAATACTAAGAATAAGGACAATATTAATAACGACGACGACGACGACGACGATGATGGTGTTTTGTTAATTGACAATCCAATGTCTTTATTTCTACCCTTTACAGATGATGATGGTGATGAAGAAGAACAGGTAATTCTATCTCCTAAAAGTCCAGCAGGTCCTCGTGGAGCCAAGGTAAAGCCAGGAACAATGACGTTCGGAGCAGCAGGAGGAGGATCACAGAGACTAGAAGAGGAAGAAGAGTTGATTAGTTTGAATAATAGTGATGACAATGACAATGATGATCCACTCATGGTGCTGAACGTGATAGAAGAGAAGGACGTTCTTGACCTTACTGTTGGTACCGCTGGTTGTGTTATTGGAGCCGATAGAGATGTGCTTGTGGTTGATGAACCACTGAAAGAAGCAGCAGCTGCTGCAGTGGTTGTGGTGGAAACACAGACTGCTGCTACTATTGCTGCTCCTGCTCATATTACAACAACAGTCGCTGTTCCTATGCAGAATGTTGAAGAGAGAAGTAATAGTGAGGATGCCAATAATGCAGTCGGAGGAGTGGTATCTGTAGAAGATAAAATGCCTTTGTATTAGAAAGAGAGCAATAGGCGAATGCTGGTTTATAAGATGATAGTAGAGAGCTTGGGGCTTTCAGTTTTAGAACTGACATGATTTGTTCTTTCTTCTTTTGCTGCCTTTGAAGGGATTTAAGCAAGGGCTAGAAGTTATACCATTATTTTTTACTAACACAAATGACAGAAGAGATACATCCATGCAGAGAACGCGATAGGAAGATTGGGAGTAGAGTGGGTGGGGTACTGAAGAGAGAAGGAAGGGGAGGAAATGCATATGCATGCGTGAGCCAGTGGGATAGAAGGAGGAGAGAACGAATACAAAGTGCGAGCGATGAGGGTTCGGACGGCAGAACCCAATAGTATACTACTTAGCTTGTGACTTGTGAAGATTGCATAGGTTAAAACAGGAGACAAGATTTATCAAAAGTAATCCCCAAAGATGAGTTCTGTGAATCTGGTCCCAACGAGCAAGCAAGCTCACTACGGCATCACATTTCATCAGGTGCGTTGGACACGTGCAAGTGGCAGACACATCGACCGTTGCAACAATTCGATAACCTTCGCCTTGTCTTTGCACAACCTAGCCTGGCCTCCGTCGCCTCACCCCTCTCTCCCGCTCTCCCTTTTCCTCCTACGGCAAAACAGTATCAAGACGAAATGGATCTCCCAATCGTAATGGAGCTCATAGACAACGAACTCAGTGAACCCTACTCCATCTTCACATACCGCTACTTTCTCCACCACTGGCCACACCTCTGCTTCATCGCAAAACAGCACGGCAAACCAATTGGCACCGTCGTTTCCAAAGTAGAAGTCCACCGAGGCCAGCTACTCCGCGGCTACATCGCCATGCTCACTGTGGTCAAAGACTGCAGATCTCTAGGCATTGGAAGCATGTTGGTAAGAATGACAATAGAAGGAATGATTGCTGTTTGCACAGAGGAAGTTGCCTTGGAAGCTGAGGTTACAAATGACGGGGCTATCAAGTTGTATGAAAAACTGGGATTTATAAGAGCAAAGAGACTGAGGAGGTATTATTTGAATGGAAATGATGCATATAGGTTGAAATTGTTGCTACCTGGGGGTGAAGAGAGGAGGGAAGATAGAGAGGCGGCACATGAGCTGCAGCACATGTCTTTGGTTGTGACTTGATAATGATATTTTTGAAAATTTTGAAATTTTGAAATCATAGAGAGAAGGGAGTGAATGATGATGATGATTTCCTTTTGCTCTGTGCATGTATATATGTTGATTGAGTGAGTGTTACACTTTACTAGATTTTTGTAAGAAGTAGATGCTATAGATAACAGGCATTCCTAGAACTAATGCCAAGGCAAGAGCATCATTCTTTTGGAACAATATGTTAGAAAACAGAGAACCATACTTGATGATAGCTCCAGTGACGAATGATACTGATGCCAGTTTTATAAGGAAGAAAATATCATCATTGTTGTTGTTATTGTTGGGGATAGGGTTGGTTTGAGTTGATGATGGTGGGGATTTATTGCTGCTATTGGCTTTGGTTGATAGCGCAGGACGATGTCTGGTGGTGGTGCTAGAATGGGAGACCGCCAGTCGACGAAATTGTGTTGTATAGAGCGGGGTATTGGTGACTATGGTGCGTAATCGTAACTGCGACAATTGCATGGTGGTGCAGGTGAGCCTTTCTGGCGTTCTTTCGGGCAATGATATGCTAGGGAGTGGACAAGTGATCTTTAGATGCAATTCCTTCTAGAAAAAGAAGAACTAACGCCAGATGCGTTGATATAATCAAAGATTATGGTGCTTTCATATATGTTACAATAGTCAAAAAAAGGAAGTGAGAACAGCGTCTTCAAAAGTAATGGGACAACAGCAACATCCCGTCCATCTCCATCTCTCCACCCATCCCCTTCCATCCATCCTAACTAGCCTTCACAGTCTGCACATAAATAGCCCTACTTGGATGACTCTCCTCAATAGTATTTCTATTAAAAGGAGTCCAGACAGGCTCTCCAATAAACAACCTCAGAGCTTTAGCATAGTTCCCCTCATCCAGTGTAAACCTGTGATAAATCCCTTCAGGAAGAATGATCAAATCACCCGCCTTGGTATGCACCCTTATCCACCTGTCTTCTAAATCTCTAACATCAAAGTATCCAGCTCCTTCTAGAATATACCTCACCTCCTCATCAGTGTGAATATGCTCTTCGTAGAAAGATTTGATCTTGTCTTGGTAATTAGGGAGGGTGGCGGGAGAGACGGTGATGCAGTCCTCGTAGCTGTAGCCTCTGGCTTTTCTAATGGCTTGGAGTTTGGGGTCGTTGGGGTAGAGAGAGGGGTTCATGGACCAGTATTTGATGCCCAGAGATTGGAGGGTCTCGGCTGAGCAAGGGAGGTTGGGGTATTGTCTGTGAGGAAGGCGTTGGTCGTCGGGGCTGTCATCCATGTACCAAGCTTCGATGTTGGCGGTCTTTGGGTCTTCTGGCTGTGAGTGTGGGAATATATAGATGAAGAGAATGTGAGTGGTATTAGTACAGATATTGCTCACACTTAATGAATGATGTTGCTCCTCAATTTCATACGTCTTCAACACCAAGATCCATAGAAAAACACCTACCTGTGCGAGCTGCATCTCTGATTCTGTAATAGCACCCATTTTAATCTCGTACCTATCCAATTGGGTAGTTTAAAACAATTATAATTTCAAAACAATGCCTCTTTCTCACCAATTCCTCCTCAATTCTTCTGCCACCCGTCCTCTTCCACCGTCCATTCAATCGGACACTCTTCGCTTCCATCAGGCATCCCTGCAGCCACATTATCAATACTCTGACTTGGCACCAGTGTTGTCAACTGACCCATCACTCCTTCATCCCCAACCTTCCTTCCTCCACCATTACCATTACCCCCATCACCATCATCCATGCTCCCATCCATGCTATCCCTACTACCATCTCTACTCCCCATAATAGAAGACAGCACACTAGCTCCCAGTGGTCCGGCAGCCTCAACCTCTGCTATCTCAGTATCACTCAGCAATACATCGTCAGTTGCTGAGTCTCTGTACCCCGCCTTTGCTGGATCAAATTTGAATACAGAGAGAGCCATATTGGTGGCTGCACTGGGAGGTTTACTTTTACTTCTACTACTACTACTATTACTACTACTACTATTATCGTCTTGAATATTAGCTAGAGAGATACCATTCTTTATATTAAGTCCATTTTTTCTACCAGCCTCACCATCACTACCACCATTCTTTCCTGCAGCTGTCGCCTCTGCTTCTGCCTCCAACTGCATGGCAATATCCTGGGCCCTTTCCGTCAGAGCTCTCCTAAGAGCCCTAGCCAGCGGTACTATATCTTCCACTTCTGCTCCAGCTTCAGTTGCAACTCTAGCCGCTACTGCCAGCCCAGCCTCCGACTCTGCCGTCACAATAGTGGATGCCCCTGCTTTTTGCACCTCTGCTGCATGTCTGGTGTCTAGGGCTCTCACAAGGATGGGAATATCTGGGAAAGCAGTAGCCAGGTTCTCTACCGCAGTGACAACTCGTTGTCTGGCTGTATAGCCTACTACTATTGCTCGGGGAGAGGAAACACCTGCTGCTGATAGTACCTTGGAACTAGAACCATCTCCATACAGGACGTTGAAACCTTCGTTTCTGGCAGCTGCCACTCTGTTAACCGTCAAATCAAATGCAATATAAGGAACAGGTGTATCTAAATTGGCCAGCAGGTTGGCTACTGCCTGGCCGACATCGCCGAATCCACAAATCAAAACTGGATTGGCATCGAGGCCTTCTCTATTGGCATCAGACATGCTCTTGGTGGCCGCAGAGTCGCTGTCTTCTGGGATCATCTCTGCAACACGTTTGCCTGCTTCTGTCAGTGCAGGAGTGGCTGCCATAGATAATACCACGACTATAATCAACAGTCTATTCAGCTCTTCGGGTAAGACCCTGAGTTCATTTGCTAAAGAAAGCAAAACAAAGGCAAATTCTCCACCTTGACTGAGAGAAAATGCAGTTCTAACGGCTTCTCTTTTAGTCAGGCCAAATAATGGGCCCGTCAGGGATATTACTGTGGTTTTGAGAGCCAGCAGTCCTAGCAACAAGGTGATGACAATCGGCCACTCTTTTAAAAACAGAGTGACATCCAAGGAGCTGCCGGTGGTGACGAAAAACAGGCCCAGCAGGATTCCTCTGAATGGCTGGATATCAGCTTCTACCTGAGCTTTAAAATTAGTCTCAGCCAGCAAAACTCCAGCTACAAAGGCACCCAGGGTATCACTAAAGCCCATTCTCTCTGTTGCCACTGCTGCACCAGTCACGCTCAGCAGACATAGCGCTATGAAGGTTTCACTACTACGAGCTTCAGCAACTAATTCAAACAATCTACGCACAATTGTTCTGCCTCCCAACAAGACTAGACCAATTCCTCCTAATGTTTTCAGAGCAGTGGGAGCCAGTTGAGCCAGAACACCCATGGTTCCAACTACATCAGTACTCACAGCTCCATCACCGAGGGCAGCAACCCCCCCTCCTCCCTCCACCAGAGGCAACAAGACCAAAAAGGGAACAGTTGCAATGTCTTGGAAGAGTAAGATTCCCAATGTAGCTCTACCAAATTTACTTTCTAATTCTCCCCTTTCTTTCAACAACTGAAGGACGAATGCTGAACTGGAAAGGGAGAGCGCTACAGCAATAACCACCGCTTCATCTACAGTACGTATTCCTACCAGTGAGGGAGGCGCATGTAAGACCACTTCTAAAAACTTAGTCATCAGTCCATTTCCAGCTGGCAAAGCCACCGCAGTGAAGAATAACGTGCATAGCACCACTTGCAATGTTCCAAGCCCAAAAGCATACTTTGCTAGTGCTTTTAACTTGTCAAATGTCAATTCAAGTCCCATCTCAAACAAGAGGAATAATACACCTAATTCTGATAGTTTCTGTATATCATCGGGGTCTCTGAATACGTGTAATTGGCCCATAATGCAGCCAGCAAAGAGGTAGCCCAAAACAGGGCTTTGTTTGGCTGATTTGAAGAGGGGGACTACCAAAACAGTGGCTCCTAGAAAGAGGAGGAAATCATTGCCCAGGTTGAGGAGGGGGTCTCCTCCTGCCTTGACTATGACTGTCGAGGCTCTTCTTTTATGAGTGCTGTTGGGTTGGGAAGGCTGAGGAAGAGGAGGCCAGATGGGGCCGGCTGTAAGATGGGGAGAGAAGAGGGGGGGGGTCGTGGCGTTGGGAGGGATGAGTGGGGGGAGAATGTATGTTGTCGCTGGCGTTTTTATTACCTCTCAGGTAGCACATTGGTATCGATGATCGCTGTATGTGCTTTTGGCATTGTCTTTTCCGCAAGATAAGGCCATTTCTGCGCTGGACCCATGCTTTGATTGATAAGAATTGCATTTTTGGACTTTGTACAGCTTTGATGTCCATTATCTCGACTATTTCTGAAATTGCATCTGATCAGTGCCACAAATAATCTATTTAAATTGCATTGAAGACTATCTTGTTGCCTATCATTTGAAAATTGTTCTTCTAGATAAAAGAGTGGGAGGAAAACGAGTCTGTGCCTGTAATAATGTTCTTGTCAAGCAGATCGAAGATATGCGTACTTATATCAATGCTGGTATGGCTAAAGTTGGCGATGTGTGGCAATAAAACCTCCGGTCGACCTCCGACCGGTGGTCAGAATTTGCAGGCTGAAAATTGAGTTGTTCTCTCTCAAAATCTAATTGTTCATTTGACAGCTCAATAATGCTGGGGGTCTCTTGACTAGTATAAATGTTCCAAAAACTAAGAAACCTTCCCTTGCAGGAAGTTAGACTCAAGTTGGCTGTAGCTTGGATTGGTTGGAGCAGTTTGCAGTCGCCCAACAACAGTCTGCAACAAGCTTGTACTTCATATTTCAAGCCTCCCTAGCTAATCTTGTGATCTAAACCGTTTTGTAAAATATGCATAGAATACAGTGATGTGGAGATCAACACTTTTTGGATCATCCAATGCGGAAGAGGACGAGAACTTGCTGTGCGATGAAATATTGATTAGACTTGAAAATCACATCTCAGAGGCAGAGGCACGCATTGCACAACCTATAACACAATGGGATGGACACTGTGGACTAGTGAGAATAAATGATGATGAATTAGTGAGACCTGAAGCACCAAATTCAAACCGAATTGCTCCCCCTGATGCCCATCAATCGCTCTTAGAAAACACCACATCCCAAGAGCAGCACCACCAGCACCACATTACAGCACCTAGCACATATAGCAACAACAAACCAACAACCATGGATACATCCACCACAATTCCTACATGTGAAGAAATAATAGCAAAAGCAATCTCATTACCTTCAAAAAGCCAAGCACGCCAACTGCTGTACTCTGTTTTAGTAGATCCTCAACGGCGATGTGCAACAGTCACATCCCACCAAGCCACTCTTCTGATTGATACTATATTAAAATTAGAGGGCATAGAAGGTGTTAATATAGAGTCCATTACAGAAGTACAGAGAGCATTAGAATGGTACCAAGCTGGAGAAGTCAGAAGATGCCTGCAACAATTACATGCAGCTAGTGTGAGTTCTGGCGATGATGGTGTGCATAGAGAGTTGACTGGTGGAGAAATAAAGGGAGTGAATATGTTAAGGCAGTGGATTATGGCTCAGCAAACACATATATGATAAGATAATGCAATGTTTGATGTACAAGTAAAGGGAAGGGGCCTCGAGCTCGTCACGGTACTTCTTCTGCCTCTCTCTCCGATCGGTGTATCAGATAACCCATGACAAGACAAGGCCTCTTGTAGCTGAGGGACTGATTCCAAAACTCAGCTACAATGAGCATTCTCAGGCAATTACCTTTGGTACTTCTACATGTCTGATTCATCTCGAACCCATTTCATGCCTCTGTTTGGCTAGTTTACTCGATAATTTCCCAGATTTCGTCATATTTTCTAGATGGGTAACAGCAAACTTAAGCGCTTCTTTCAACTAGGCCCTAGGCCAGAGACGCTCTCTCTTCAACGAGCAAACTTCAAGGTTCGTTTATATCAGGGTTCTACACCAGATGACTCCATCTCCCGCGATGCTGATCTCCCATCTCGCTCACTCCCGTCGCACATCCTCCCAGACCATCATTGAAGAAGACGAGCCCGCCTCTGCCACCACCCCAGCTCCCAGCTTCTGCCCTATAGACCTCCAATCATCAGCCTCAGTAGACATCCAAAATCTCCCTGATCACATCAAATACTGCGACTTGTTTGTCACCCTCCTCTCCGCCAAGGACCTCCGTGCAGCCGATAGCAATGGCTTGAGCGACCCATATTGCCTGCTCCAGGTCGCCTCTCACAAGGCCAGCTCTTCCATCAAGGACAAGACACTCACTCCAGTGTGGAATGAGACCTTCATATTCTCCCCCCAGGATATCATCACCTCTGTAGAGTCCGATAAACCATGGATTGCTTTTCAAGTGTACGACAAGGATCTCGTGTCTGCTGACGATTTCCTGGGACAGGCTCATCTTCCCCTGTCTGCAATCAACCCAACCCCTGGTATCCATCAGAATGCAGTCCTTCCTCTGTTTAGAGTTGTCAGAGGGGGCCAGAGAATTCAAGAGGGCGAGATTGCTGTGACCGTATGGTTTGCGCCCCCAATGGCTGGATCCCAGCCGGGATGTATGCGTATGCCGTTGGCGAATCCTAAAAAGGTACCGACTGTGATTCATTGCAATGGTGGAGCTTTGTATGAAGAGCCACTTATGGCGTGTTTGATTATTAATGTAGATATGCTGGTTCCTGCTGATGGTACCAGTGATGCTCAGACGCCTAGGTCTGGTGGCGGTGGTACCAGTGATGGAAATGCAAATAGCTCACCTGCTACTTTCAAAAAGAGGTTTGCAAAAAGATTTGGACTAACGACATCACCCAAGAGTAGTAGTAGTAATAGTAATAGTAGCACCAATAATAATAATAACCTCACTACTACTGCCACCATCAGCAGGACACTAGGAAGGTCAGCCGGCCAGAAGATCTCCCGCCAAGTCAGCGGAATGTCGGACTTTGCAAACTTTCTAGCAGACGGAGACGATGATGATATCCACGCCTCAGAGTTTATGCAGCATGAAATGATGAAGAGGAGAACCCATGATGGAGCTGCTGATGACGACGATGACTATGACGACGACGATGAAGGCGGTGTTGGTAAAGTTGGGCAGTTTCGTCAGCATCTTCCCCACATATCTAGGCCACATTTTGGCAAGGGGAACAAGGAGAAGAATAACGACAATGATGATGAATACCCTCCTACTGCAACATCAAGAAATGATTCAATGAGCCAGGGGATGTCACCAACATCCTCATCAGCTGGAGCAGTAGCAGGAGGAGGAAAAAGGAAGAAGAGTGGGTTTATCTATTGCAAGTTGTCATTAGGCACTCAAACTCATATTTCCTATCTAAAAGGAGACAAAAAGGGAGCAGATGCCATCCATTTTAACCAAAAATTTGTCTTTGCTACCCCTATTCCCATCCTTGACAGAGTCGTCAAGATTGAGATTTACAGAACACCAAGCCCCGGGTCCAAGGGTAAGACTGTAGCCGTCGCCACTGCTCATGTGGTGGATCTCATCCCCCCTCCGCATCTCCTACCCCCCAATGTCCCTCCACCACCAGTGTCTGTCACCAAGGCCCACCTCCCCAGCCGCCGTGTCAACCTCCCTCTCACCCTTGCAAGCAGAGGCAGCTCTTACATCCAATACGCTGGAAGTACCCTCCAAGTGACTGGAAGTATTTGTGATGTTGACAGCAGAAGAGCTCTGTATGGTTATGGGTTTCACGAGGCGCCTAAAATGCAACACGCCGAGTCGATGATGCTGTCTCTGGAGAGAATACAGAGCTCAACGGCCTTGTGGAGCAGTGGGAAGAAGAAGAAGAAGAAGAGGAGTATACATGGATTTGGTGGGATGGACCACTCAGATGAATCTTCATCAAATGGGGAAGGAGACAACCGCGATGAGGGTTCAGGTGGTGGTGGTGGTGGTTACATGAATTCCATGACATCTTCTCTCTATGGATGGACCATATCACCTGCTTCATCAGTTGTAGCCACTAGTACTTCTTATGTGAATCTGTATGGAGGTAAATTAGTGTCCAAGGCCTGGTCTGCTTTGATCCAACCACCATCGCTGGGCAATGATGATGATGGTACGGGTAACGGTGGTGATAATAAAGTGGGAGGGGAAGGGTCCTCCTCAGCCTCACCAAAGGCAGGTGAAGAGGATGGTCCTCCAGAGAATCTGGTAGTAGGAGGGGTGGATAATGAAAGTGATCCACTGTATGCAGAAAATTCACCACTGGGAAGGGTGAGGTTGAGATTTATATCCGCTCAGTTGGACACTTTTACAGAAGAGTGTTTCCTATTGGTGAAATTGGGGCCATTTTGGGGGAAATCAGCTCCTTTTACTGTCCCTCCAGCAAGCTTCAGTGGGAACAATGGAGGAGAGAGTGGGAGTGGTGGCAAGAATAATAAGCAAGTGATACTTGATTGGTGGGTGGAACTACCAATCCACGATCCAACCAGCCTGCTCTATGCTACTGTGTGCCACATTCCAAAGCGTGCAAAGCATCTTTCCAATCCACAAATGGTTGGCAAACTCCGAGTGAAACTGAGTTGTGTTTCTCCAGCTCGTCCCATCACTGCAGACCTCCCTCTGTTGAGTGATCGTTCGAAAGGAGCCCAGCATGTCGGCTCTCTTGTCATCGAGATGCACATCCAGTACAAGAGCAGAAAGGGCCTGCTTGCTTCTTATTTTGCTCCCAGCTTGCCTGATGATATGTACATGGCTGGCATTGAGGACAGTAAGTTCCAAGATCACCTCGATAGATCCAGCAGGAAGGTGGTACTACGTTGGCTGGAAAATAGCAACCCTGCCATCCCAACCACTCTTGCCATGGGTCTCTTAGACACTCAAATGGAGAATTTTGCCATGTCTCGTGCTCAAGTGAATATATTAAGAATCAGACTGGCTTTGTCTTCTCTTGGGAAGTTTAAAAGATGGCTGTCTCACATTGAAAGTTGGGAGAAACCGTGGGAAAGTGCCGCTACGTGTGCTGGCGCCGTCTTTTTGGCCACACGACCCAGCATCGTGATCCCTCTCCTCCTTGTCTGGCTCATCTTTTCAACTCTGGCAAACAGGCCAGCTAAAGCAGGCCTCCCTCTCCCCATGCAACATGACCCTCCTGGTATTGAAAGTGAGAACACTGAACTGGAGGTGTCTTCTGCTATGGATATCAGGGCAAAACTCGAGAAACTGAGCAGAATGGCTCTCATGGTGCAGAATTTGTTGGATTCTCTGGCAAGTTCTTTGGAAAGATTTGGGTCAATGGTAATGTGGAAGGATCCCATTGCTACCGCTATCTTCATGCTGGTGTTGATCATGGTGTCGTTGGTGATTTATACCCTTGGATTGGGGTGGACGTTGGCGACGGTATTTTTGGTTCTTTTGAGGCCTCCTGCTTTGAGGACAGTGACCCCTGCTGCTCCTGCTTCGTTCATTGGGAAGTTTCCCAATAGAGCAGATAGGATCATGTAGGTTGATCTTTTTGCGACGTGTATGTTTTCCCTTTGATTTGGTCTTTCTTGTAGTATGTTTTATGTTTGAATGCTGTCCATTTATCTGGTTTTTTCCATATTGTCAAGAGAATAGGTTAGGTTTATCACTTTTTCAAGTATCAGCTGTATGTGTAATTAATTAACAATTCAACAATTTAATTCAATGGAATGGTGTATATATGTCGGTACGCTGACATGATAAACTAAAAAATACTGCCATTCTGTATCTGCCCACCATCTGTATCATCACTCTTGGTTATGGGGTTATGGTCACCAGTCTTGAAGTTGCTAGAGCCAGCAACATAATTTACCAATCTGGAGATGGACCTGTTGTTGCTGCTATTGCTGACGATACTAATACCCTGCAATGTATGTTGGAAATATATATGAGGAAGAATAAGTGGGTGAGCGAGTGAGTAGGAAGAGAAAAGGGCCGAAAAATCTACATATATGGAGAAGAGAAGAGTAAAGTAGTGGTCTCAAGGTCAAAACTTTAAACCGCAATTCAAAATTCGGAAAATCTACCTACCCCACTATTAATAGATAAACTGGATGTCCTTGTTTCTATATCTTTGAACATAGCCTTTTGTTTCTTATTATTGGTTATTCTAAGAGTATCCACTAATCTCATGATGGCAATAGCTGCAAAGCATGCAAAGGATCCCCACATCAGTCCCAACAACCACCACCTCCAAGTTGAATATGGCCTGGCATCATTCTCTGCTCCAACTACTTGTGAAGAATATAGGCCAGAGATGGCTGCCCAGTACATCAAACCAAATAAAGCTGCAATAAAGTCAAACCATCCACATCCACAACAGTAGCATGTGGCACAAATGACAATGCTGCAGAATATTGTGAAGATGAGGCCGATGCAAGCAAACAATCCCACTCCGTAACACAGAGTTGAATTAGCAATTGTGTCTAGAATGCCATCTGGAGACTTAGGGATGGCATTTTCTATTATTTTTCCGTAGTTAACTTCAATTCCACCTTCGACAGGGCCAATGTAGCAAATAGGGGAGTTTAATACGTCTGCAATGGCACTCAAGGCAGCTGCAGGAATTTTGCCTCCAACATTGCCATTGTTGCCAATGTATTCAGAGGACAAGGAACCAGCTGCTTTGAAGAGTCCTTTTTGTAGGTACGATTCTAACTCTTCTGCATTTGGGACTTTGTAGAGCTGGGTGAATGTCACGGCAACCATACCACAAAGGCAAGCCACCTGTTTTTAGACGACGGGGAAGAAGGGGAGGGAGAAGTCGGTTGAGGGGAAATGTGTCAACACTTTGAGGCAAAAGCTACTGATAATGTCAAATACAATGTTTTGAAGAAGTACTAACCTGTATGAGGAGGAATAATGCCGTGAAAAGGCGACTAATTGGGGAGATAGAAGCGGTTTTAACCATCCCAACAAATCTAAAGATTTGTGCAATTTAGTGCAATTTTCCTGCAATTCTCAGATTTTGACATTTATATAGTCATAATAATTATGATTAGATGCTTATGTAACAAAACATTTGATGCACGTTGCCAAAATTGGCGTCAACTTGAAACCCTTGAATCATGAGACCACAGGTCGGAGGACATTACAAAAAATGCACCCTTTACGTCTAGCAATTTTACATATCAACCAAGTGTGGAATATTTGCAGAAACTATAGGAACTGATAGAACATTTATATTACAAAGATACAAATTAACAATCCGATGGCATCCAAAACAGAGTCAACTCTTAATATCGATGCTTATTTCAAAGGTAGGCAGCACACATCCCACAATTCACCTCTCAAACATGCATACTCGCCATTTCACATCCCACCCCCGCGTTTCGTTTCCCACCGCCACAGGAACCACCAAGTCGATCTCCACCCGGTCCGGCGACCTCACTGTCACCATCTGCGGAGACACCACCCTCAATCCCTGCATTGCCTACCCTGAAGTCGGCTTCAATGGCTCCACCTGCTTCCTACCCCTCATATTAGCAGCTGGAAGCCAATCCTTACTCTTAAAACACCATTATTTCATATTCATAGAGCCAGCTGCTTCCCCCACCCAACCCCCTACCATCACCGACTATGCCCTTCAACTCCAAGACATTGTCAGCCATTTCAAACTAAAAGAAGTCCTTGGAATGGGTATGGGTATTGGGGGTTATATAATGACTAAATTTGCTGCAGATAACCCAAGGATCTTATCGGGACTCATTCTAATATCTCCTTGTTGCCAGGCTGTAGGATGGAGCTGGGAATGGTTGACTGGACTGAGAGCAGTGAAAGCCTTGGAGTACAGTTCTTCCTCCTCCTCCTCCTCCTCCTCCCTCCCAGCAAAGCAAGAGGATGCTGGTAATATAGATAATAGTAGCATTATATATAGTAATACTAGTGAATGGAGTGTATATGCTAAGAGCCACTTTGCATCTAGATTGTTTGGCAACAGAACAATCCAAACAGATATGGGAAAATCCGATATAGTTGACGCCTTTGAAAGAGATTGTCAACACGTATCCCCAACCGGCACAGCAGCCTACTTAAAAGCTTGCATCTACCGGGAGGATATATTAGAAGATGCAAGAAGAGTCAAATGCAGGATTCTGCTGCTCTATGGGAGAGAGTCGTTGTATTGCAAAGACTGTGAAGAGCTGGCAACGGTGGTGAACAAGGGGAGGTTTGCAGTAATGGAGGTGGCAGGAGTAGGGACTGCAATATGCCAGGAAGCACCAACTGAGGTGCTGGGGATGATACAGTCGTATTTGACAGCTTTGCAATTGGAAGGGTATGGATTAGGGGCTGGCTTGATTGTTGGGGAATAATAACAGAGAGAGAGAGAGG
>Ga0114919_10001426_pt1 | contig 19128 bp, 10 predicted proteins | sample BlataG_FD_88682 | JGI IMG/M metagenome (GOLD analysis project Ga0114919, IMG submission 88682) | Deep subsurface microbial communities from Black Sea to uncover new lineages of life (NeLLi) - Black_00105 metaG | ecosystem: Environmental > Aquatic > Marine > Oceanic > Sediment | place: Atlantic... | reverse complement strand
GGATATGGAGTCTACTACCCTCCAAAGGATTATGGGAAGTGGGCAGAACTGATACGACAGTGGGCACGCCATAGTGCCCAAAGGTATCAGGGTGTCGAGAAGAGATGGTTGTGGGAACTGTGGAACGAGCCCAATATCAGATACTGGCAGGGGACGTTTGAGGAATATTGTAAGCTCTTTGACTATACGGAGCACGCACTCCACCAAATCCTGCCGGAAGCGTTTCTCGGAGGGCCGCATACCGCCGGTGCGCCACCATTTATTCGTCAATTCCTGGAACATTGTCTGCGGGGCAAGAATGCCGTTACAGGTAAGCAAGGTACGCGTCTGGACTACATAGGATTTCATTCAAAGGGAAGAACAAAATACATCGATGAGCATCCGCAGATGGACCTGGGCAGGAACCTTTCTACTATTCAGGGTGGATTCTCCATAATCGCCGGTTTCCCGGAATTTCGCAACACCCCGGTTATTATAGGTGAATGCGACCCGGAGGGCAGGGCAGCCCTCTCGGCGCGATTTGAGCCTGCCAACCGGTACCGCAATGGAAGTGCCTACGCCGCATATGAGGTCGCATTGATGAAGCATACCCTCGATATGGCAGCTCGGCAGGGCATAAATCTTCAGGGTGTTCTAACCTGGGCTTTTATGTTCGATGGTAGAGATTACTTCGAGGGATTTCGGACCTTATCGACCAACGGTATTCACAAACCTGTGCTGAACGCTTTCAAGATGTTAGGGATGCTTCAAGGCAGACGAGTCCCTGTGAGAAGTAGCGGTGCTCTCGGACTGGATAGCATTCTTGAGAGGGGTGTTCGTGACAAGCCGGATATTGACGGCTTGGCCACTGCCACTGAGGAGACTGTACAGACGCTTCTTTGGAACTATCATGACGATATGGTGAGGGTTACACCTGCCTCGGTAAGGTTGACCATCAAAGCTCCCAAAAATGGTGCAAGACGGGCACGTATAGTCCATTATCGAATCGACGATGCTCACAGCAATGCCTACACGCGTTGGCTTGGGCTGAACAGTCCGCAGAGACCTGCGCCGGAAATGTTAGCCCAGTTGCAAGCTGCGGCTGAACTTGAACTCCTGGAACCGGCTCGGTTTCAGGACGTTCGCAATGGAAAAGTAGAACTGAATTTCACTCTGCCGAGGTACGGAGTTTCGTTAGTCGAGATTCGCTGGTGGCCATAACTAACAGCCTCCCATCCTCGAGTTGGGTAGGGTCGTATTGAGAAAAAGAGGTTCACTCCACGCATTACAGCCGTGCGCTCTGGAGGAAGACAAATTCAGCCGCTATCTCATTGTTAATACTAAACCGTCTTGATAGCATCTAACTCTATTTCGAATAGTAAGTCATCGCGACAAATGTCAGCACCTGATACGACAATGGGTAAAGGGGGGACATGATTGTCTTTGCGGTATCTATCCAATAGAGGTGCATCTCTCATGTCTTTAAAATAGGCGACGCCTCTACTGGTATCTTCCCATCCCATCTTACGGGATTGTAAAATGGCCTGGGCCACCTCCATGGTAAGAGCAATTTGCCTTTTTGCATTTCCGATATGAACCGTTTTGCCGTTAGGGTCGATACTTGCGGTGCCGGATATATACAGTCTGTGAAGGTCTGGCAATACAACTTCAACCGCTCGGCTGAAGGAACTTTTGTAGTCAGTGGCTGAACACTGAAGAGGTGACGGGACTTCGCGAACGCTGACCTTAGCATTTTTCGGCATTACGGCAAAAACGTCAGCGACAAGTGCAGCACCAGCGGTATTGGCTAAGCCGATTCCAGTACTTGCCGGGACTATGCTTTCAAAGACACCTTGTTCGGCAAAAAAATTGGTTCGTACTTCGTTAAATTCGTCATACCAGGTCAGAAGTTCATGTAAATAAAACCAAGTGCGAACGACATTGGAAAAGTCCATTTCAACAATTTGCAAGGCAGCTTTGATTTTCTCAAATGCCGCTCTGGCTTGTTCCGGCTTTGAGTCAGAGGTGTCATTTGGCCCTAAACCTCCAAGCAGACAATACTTCGCATCATTATCTTCAAACACATGTCCGACAATCTGTCCGTGCAGTATTACCGGCTCAAGCGAAGTGCCGGAAATCGCATATGCCTGAGTGCCTCTCAAATTCCCCCCGGGACAACAATCCCCCTGTATCCAAGTTACCGGCCAATTGATTTTACCGCTCAATTTTTTCAATGCGCGCATACCCTCAGTACGAAGTTGACAACCTCCAAAAACCTGCTGTTTTACAATCGCTGCGTTTTGAGCCCGGACGAACGAAACCAAGTTCTCAAACATCGAGTAGTGCTTCCGGTCCTTGCCAGGATTGGCGGTTATGTAGAACTTTTTATAATAGGGTCCGGATACCGTGACAACATCAAGGGTGTCTAAAGTAATTTTAGTTATTTCAGCAGGAACGTCATTTTTCTGGTTCAATTTATCTGTTTCCTTTCTGGTAAGTTTTGTGATTGATTTCCTACAAGGAAAGAATATATTCAGCCAAATCACTGATTTGCTTATCGGTCAGTTCTGATGTAAATCCGTGCTTATCGCCAGAGTTATAGTCGGTGAGAACTTCTTTGATATTGATAGCTCTGCCATCGTGCAGATATGGTGGTGTCCGCCAAACTTCGACGAGTGTCGGCGTATCGAATTTTAAATTCTTTTCCGACTCTTTGCCCGTGCCCACATCGTATTTTTTTAGGTCGGTGTACAAAGAGCCGGAGTGACACGATGCGCACTGAGCTTTTTCAAATATTTCCCTTCCTCGCTCGGCTGCTTTGCTCAGCCGGGGCTTATTACTTGGCCATTTCTTTTTTAGATAGGGACTCTGAACCGGTTTGAGCAACTTTAGGTAATCATCAATTGCAACCGCGTCGGCTTCCGGACGAACGGCAAACTGTATAAATTTGATTCCCGCCCTCACAGCTGTCTCGCCACTATCGCGCACGCCCGTGCTCATCGCCGGGGGTGTCTTGTGAGACAGCAGAAGGCTTTTAGCGTTCTTCGGGTTGCCGATACCGTCGTTGAGGAGGTCCCAATTCAAGGCATCTGCCCGCGCCCCGCCCGGATGACAGCTTGCACAGCTTTGCCACTTCTGAAAGCACAGAGTAGCGTCGTTAAATAACATCTCGCCCCTGCGAACCGTACTCATCGGCCTCTTTCGTCCCAAGGGTAACATTGTGGCTTTGGGCTCTGCGCCGGGGTCGATATCAACCTCGCCGATGCTATCGGTGAAATATTCAGCGACATAGACTTTTGTTCCGATTATAGCTAAGCCGCGAGGGCCATTGCCGGCGAGTTTGAGCCTGCGCCGTAATCCCGCCAAAAACGAAAGGTCGTTTGGAACATCTTCTTCTGACAATGAAATTTCAGATACTTTCTCTCCTGCCACAACTTTCTTGAGTTTTCTGTGGAGGGCGGCCCGGTCGATGACACTTATCTCGTGTGTGCTGGCGTGGGTAATGCAGATGTATTTTCCGTCAGTTGTGCAGGCAACAGCCCATGGGTTGGCTGCGCCGAGGTCAATATCATCGAGAAGGACCGTATTGAAGAGTTTTTGTTTTGCTATATCAATGATGCTCAAAGCGTTGGTATTCATCCAGCCCCGTTCAAGCTGGGTTGTGGGTAATTGGTAACGGGCAAGAATATGAGTTACATATGCGTATTTACCGTCGGTTGACAGACAGATACCCCGGACATCTGTTGCGCCATTGAGAAGCTTGATATCCTTTACCACCTTCTTTGAAGCTGTGTCTATGATGGAAACTACCGCTGCCGTATAATCCCCATCTGCTGCTCCAGCGGGCAGGAGGTTGGCAACAAGCAAAAACTTTCCGTCCAGCGTAATAGCAGCATCGACCGGTTCGCGCGAAACCGGAATAGTGGCTATTTCTTTCTTCGTTTGCAGATTGATTAGCGAGATATTGTTGTTGAATTGATTGCAAACGTATAACATCCTGCCGTCCGGACTAATGACCGGCACCGTGGGTGTGTGACCTACATTTATGTCGTATTCGATTTTTTTCTTGCTCAAATCGATAACATATATTTTACCCATCGGCGAAGCACCGGTTACGTACAGCTGCGAGCCATTTGGTGAAATAGCCAGCCCGCTGGGCGGAACCGGCAGCGAATATGTCTTTTTCACCTTTCTGCCGGCAATGTCGAATACCGCCACCTTGTTAGCCGTGTACTCAGCAATATATAGAGTCTTGCCTGTTTGGTCGGCCACCACCGTCAATGGGGAGAGGTAATCGGTCTGGCCAGCACTGACATTTCCTGCAATCGCAGCGAAAACGCATAACCATCCAATAAGCAAATTCGTATTTCTGATATGATATTTCATTTATAATTGGAGATTTTTAAAAGTACTTCGTTTTCTTTATTAGGTCAATACCTCCCAATCAAATTGATGGCACGCACGGTTCGGGTTCGTTCCTCACATTCATCGGGTATTATGCCTTTGAGCCAGGCCTTGGCGAGATAGGAAAACTCTCCGCCCGTCGGGAGACACTCGACCGGCGGCTTTTTAACGGCGAGGGCAAAGTGATTGGGCAATGTCGTATTATCGCGAGCTTCGTGACAGCCGACACAACTGCGTGTTTCCCCGGGACGAGCGTACATCCAGAATATCTGGTTACCCAGGACCCGTCGGTCGCTGTCGAGTACCTGCAGATGCAGCAGCCTGTCGGCAGGCACCTCCACGAAAAAAGACCCGTCCACAGCCAATGGTATAGTACCAAGAACGCGTGCATGCGTACCGCCGTGATTCTTCCAGCGGTTGGTTGGGTTATTCTGTTGGGTCTGGTGACGCGAGACTACGGGCCTGCCCTCGATGACACGAACCAGTTTGCCCCGACTGCTTACACGCTTATGTCTCGATATCTTCGCTGAATTGCAAAATGGCTCTGCGGTGTAGGAACGGTTACGTGCGAAAGGGCTTTCGGTCAACACAATAGGCCGAGGGCGTGGCATAATCGGTCGGGGCTCGAAATCGGCAGTGTCAGGGTCATTATACAGCAATTTCATCCGGCCCGGCGCCCTTTCAGAAGGGCGGGGCAGGCTGGTTGAATTTCCAGTGTGTTGTTTTGTTCCGACATCAAGAATTTTTTCAACGACCTCCTCGGTCAGTTCATAGCCGTTCAGAAATGGAAAGCCTTCCCAGACCACATATCCACCGGGTTCAATAATTATCACATGAGGAATTCCGAAGACTCCCAACTCATTTTTCATTCGCGCCTGGATATCGATGGCGATGTAGTACTCGATCTTCGGTTCAATAAAATTCCGCACAATCTGCTCGGTCTCGTCTGATATTCCAATAATTACCATTTCGTTGCCAAACTTTTTATGGAAGTCGTTCAGTTTCGGGGCCGCCCTTTTGCACTGGCTGCACCGCGTACCCCAGAATTTGAGAAGAACATATTTTCCCTCAATATCCGGTTTTTCGGTAATCCATTTTTCCACTACAAAATCGGGGGCCTTTTCCCACAGACAAGACCTGGCCCAAAGTAATTTGCCTTCTTTGGATATGGGTGAGGCATACTCAACATCAAAGGGCGAATTTGCAACAAAACGCTGAATTGGCCGGCAATCGCCGGCATGCGTCTCGGGCTTTTGCAGCGAAGGATATGAATCTAATACCGAAGTCTCAAGAGCCTGCCTGCTGCTTTTGTCCTCAGCAGTCTCTAAAATATTCTTATCTTTGTCTTGGCGTTTGCCACAGCCGGAAGCAACTAATGACAACACCAAAGCTGCGATAACGGAATAAGCCCTGGTCCTTGTATTGGTCCGTACTGTTGTTAGTGTTTTCTTCATCTTGGATCAGCAGCTAATAGTACCTTATCATCTACTTCCGGGCTTACTCGAAATCCCACGTTATAAACTTTTTGCCAAGCTGGGTAACCCAGCCGAAAGGCCGAACGGCACCTCTTTGGGCGGTCGTACCACGACCCGCCACGAACCACCTTTTTGCCTATAATGGTAATATCATTTCGTCCATCGTCAGCCCTGTAAGGATACGACCTATATTCAGAACGTGTCCACTCCCAAACATTGCCGTGCATATCATGCAGGCCCCAAGGGTTGGCTTTGTAACTGCCCCCATCAGCAGTTACCAGCATGCCGTCATCGAATCGCCCGTCGCGGGGAATCAGATCAGGAACGTCGTGCCTGCCCCAGTAGGCCAATTGACTAATAGAAACATCAGCCATATTCGCAAAGGTAGAAAAATCCGTATCTTGACCACCGTAGAAAAGCGGGCTGCTCGTTCCTGCTCGACATGCATATTCCCACTGTGCCTCAGTCGGAAGCGAAACTTTGTACCCTGTTTTCTTTGACAGCCATTCACAGAATCGTTGGGCCTGGCGCCACGAAATTCGCACAACCGGCTGTTTGGGTTGGTTTAAGAGAGGGCCGAGGTCATATTCGCTGAAAATCATAGAGCCTGCATGTTCGTAGCAGCTGTCGTGGAAGAGGTCAAAGCAGGCGTATTGTTCGTTGGTTACTTCGAACCTGCCTATCCAGAACGGTTCTTCAAACTTCACGTGAGCAAGCGGCTTCTCATCCTCATAACCAGCTAACTCGCCCATCACAAAATCACCGGCGGGTATAAAAACGAATTCCATCTGAATACCGTTACCCAGGGCAATTTTGCGACTGCCGATATTAGCCTGCTGTTGACGGCGTTTCGCCTCGACAGTGTCAAAAGGCCAGCTTGCAAGATGTGGAACCCCCATCTCAACTTTCGGCACGCACTCAGGTTTAATCGGTTTAATAGACGCTACCGGCATTTCCGGGTAGGACTCAGGGTCTTCATCTATGCCATCGTACAGACTGCGTAACTGGCGGCGGCGGCCATAGTCCTGTTCAATTCTCTCCATGCCTGCGGTCTCGCGCCACGTACCATGGCAAGGGGCATTCAAATCAATCCAGGTGATTATGCGGTCCCAGGCCTCAGAGTCCAGTTTAACCCCGTGGTGGCCTTTTTGCAGCATCTGGACCAGCTCACTTGTGTCAACATAGAACTCACCAGGGGCTTGCTGACGCAGGTCACTTTCAAGCCCACCGACTCGCACAAAGCTTCGAAGTGTGATGAAAGACGGCTCAAAAACACCTGCATATTTCTTCAAAAGTTCTTTTTTCGAAACTCCGCTGATAGTTGTTACAAGCGGCGTGTTTCGTTTGAATACTACGAACCGGCCCTGTTCTGCCCGCAGGTCAGGGAGTCCTTTCTCGATACTTTTCGGGCTGCCGTCGTGGCAGGCTACGCAATACTTATCCAGGACTGGCTGGACTTCCCGCTTGAATGAAAAACCGCGTACAGGCCCGTGCCATGGCTGGATTTCCTGGGGCTGGCTCTTAATGGCAATCGTTCTGCGATTTAGTGCGGCCGAGCTTTGGTTCTCATGGCAGCCGATACAGGAGACTATTTCGCCGGGCATTGCCGTCGCCCAGCTCCGCATAAGCTGCAAGGCTTTGCCCTCAGCGTCGAGAGGCTGAATGGAAATAGGAGTTTTAGCAGGCACACGGAAAAACGCCGAACCGTCTTCAGCCACTGGCACGGTGCCGAGGATACGCTTGGGCTCCCAGGGACCATTTGTTCCGACCCGGTTGGTGATTCCCACAGTCTTGTCGTAGGCAAAGTGATAGGTATAAAGACGCAGCTTCTTGACAGAACCGCGAGGAACGTCTTTTAAGCCGGGACCTGCATAAACATCAACTACATACATAAGAGCGTCCTGGCGTTCAGGGTTTGTCATTTCAGGAATTACAGGCGGCGTCTTTCTTTTTCGAAGGGCAGTGGGTTCAAATAACGCATAGCCTTCGAGCTCTTTAAGCAAAAGCATATTGTCAAAAACATCGACAAGGTAAATGCCCCAAAGGTCCTCAGGCGTGGGTTTGCATGAAACAATAAGGTATTTTTCACTCAGCGGATATGGATGGACGAACTTAGGCCAGCTGTCCTCGGTCAGCTTGTCCTGTACTAAGGGCTGAACCTTCCTGCCGTAACCGGGGATTCGCTGGACCACGCCATCTGTCGATTTGCGGCCAACTGCCGGGTCGAAGAGCACCAGTTCACCCTCACGGCCGATGTGGTGTCCCGAGGCAATGCCGACTACCTTGGTCGGATGGTTAGGAATGGGACGAGCGAAGAAAATGCTGTTTGGCCAGTATGCTCCGCTGCCGTAATAAGCCCTCTGGCCCGTTCCGTCAGGATTCATTGTGAAAAGGTACCGTCCCCAAACGTGCGGTATATCGGTATATTCCCATCGAAGGTAAAGAACACGGCCATCGTTCATCACCGTCGGGTAATAGTTATGGTCCTGTTCGAAAGTAAGCTGCTGAATGTTTCGGCTGTCAGCGTCCATAAGATAGCTCATTGCAACTTTGATCGATGGATTACACGGCACCCCCTGGCAAGGAGCGGTGGATATGAAAATAATTTTGCCGTTCGGCAGATAACAGGCATCGAAGTTGTCAACGTCAGGCTGGTCGCCGGGAGTGACTTGCCGGAGGTTTTGGCCAATAACATCCATCTCAAAAACCTGCCAGCGATTGTGGCTTCCCGGCATGGCAAAAAGCATTTTTTCCGCATCAAAATGGAGGTTTATTCCCGATAGTAATCTCGGGATAAGCGGCGCGTATATTCTTCTCGGTAGTTGTTCCAGATTCGACATGGATAGTTCAGCGATTTCGTTCTCCCAGCCAAACGTCTGGCGAATCCGGTGCAGCTGAAAGGACGCCTGTTGCGGCATCCCCATATAATTGCCCAATCCTCTGTGTGCTCTGGAAACACGTGGGTCACCATGAGGCCTGCGCTTTATCAACAGCAACTTTTCGAAGTCAAGCAGCGGATTGGAAAGCAAAGCCTGACGCTGAAAAGCGGCAATAGCTTCGACCTGGCGTATGGCCTCTTCACTGCCTTCTTTTAGCGATTTTCGGAGCTGCGGCAGAGCCTTTTGATAAGCCTCTGCGCGTTCGAGGTATTCGGTGCCCCTGGCATATTTTTCTGGAAAGGATTTGGTCAGGTCCTCAATCGCCATCTTCAACGCCCTGAAATTAAAGTTTGCCAAGTCACCCCACGCTTTGCGGAACCGACACGATTTTGAATACAAATCCAGGCATTTTTCTTCGTTTCCAGCTACGCCGGAGGCAATTAGTTGCTTCAGTTCGGCCTGCAGGGTCTTATTGTTGTTTCCTAACCCCTCAATCGCACACTCGGCCAACAACTTCGTCAAATCCACCTCATTTGGATATCGAAACCAGGTTACGATTAGTTCCTTGAGCACACCTCTCTGCATCTGACTTGTTTCGATTGGAAAGTCACGCACCATCTGCTCTAAAAGCACGTCCACGGGACTCGGCGATAATTTGCTGTACGGCACGAGGGAGAAGTAAAACCCGCCCCAGCGCGACGAGCCTGTGGTTTTCAAAACAAGCTGGTTTTCTCCTCTCTGAAGTTTCAATTCCACCTTTGCCTGCTCGGGCTCGGGAAACATACCGTTTCCCATCTGGGTTTCGGAGAAAATTTTCCTGCCGTTAAGCCACAGTTCCAGCCCACTCAACGCCCCCAGCCAGGCAGTTACCTTCGCAGGTTTATCAACGGTGAGCGTGCGCAATTGATACGAGACCGGCTCAGACTTATCGCTGAGGTCATGATGAACAATACCGTCATAGAAATTGAGTCGCTTGGTCCACAGGTGCCCTTGGCTAGCATCAGTCTCTGAAAAGTCAACCTTGTCGCCCGGTACAAAATCGTCCCTTTGCTTACCGGCATTTGTCCTTACGTACCAGGGCCCGAGCTTAATATGCCCAAGCTGCCCGCACCACCATGCAGCGTATTCCTCTCGCAAGCTAAGCAATGTCCGGGACCACGTGTTCTTCTTGAGGTACAACCGGGACTTTTTCGCCCTCATAGACTCAGCGGCAAGCGCAGAAGTGAAAAACCCCGCGAGCATACTCCATGTCACCACGACGAGAAAAGACGTTACCATTGTGGAAATCCGAATACATTTTTTGCCCATCTTTTTGCTCCTTTTAGGTCGTCCGACATAATAAATAAAATATTCGGCCTCCTGGCTTCCGAAGACAGTCCTGTCCGGGTTGTACAGCCCTCAAGAAGAACGGCCGCGAACCCGAGTCCTACGGTCTTTAGAAAATCCCGGCGTTTTTGTCCCTTGAGCATATTTCCCTTCTCAAAAAGTGATTTTCACTCTCGTAAAATCGGCTTATCTTACTCGATGATTATACCAGTCTTGCTCGCATTTGGCAAACATTTCATTGTACGCGATTACCCGTTTGGGATAGGTTGATGAAAGCGTCCCTTGTGCCTGTAAAACGTATTCTTGGGCAGCCAAACAAAACAACACAAGGCAGTCTAAACTAAAAGCCGAAGGGCTCTTAGCTTTAATAGGGGTCACAGAAAATATGTGCGTTTCATCAAACGGAGCCCCGACCGTGAGGGATGGGTAATCGTCCCTGCGGTTACACAGCTGGTCAAACCTTTGGCTCTGATTTTTGTGAGTGGTATAAGCTGAAATATTTAAAGGTCACACAGGCCTGTGATTATTGAGAGTTTATCAACTTAAGCTTGAGTCCCCAATCGGTGTTGGACCTTGTCGCATTGTCCGGGAAATTTGGTAAAGCAATTTTGCCTGCAGAATCGGCAATCAAGTTCTCAACATCTGCGTCGAGCCACTCACCAACCCGCGGGTTAAACCAGCTCGCCTTATATTGTCCGCTGGATTGTGCACCCGACAAAGTCGCCTGGGGGCAGTCCTTCTCAAAGTATAAAAGGAAGAAATCCTTGTCTGCGGTGCGCGAACAATAAGTCCATCCGGTCCAACCTTTGGCTTCGCCCGATTTGTTTGGCCAGACCAGATTGACAAGGGGAACAAAATCATGGTATCGGCGCCCCTCAGACAAAACAAAGCTTCTTAAATGCCGCATTTGGTCTCCGGAGGGCCATTTTATAGCGTCCCAAATATGGTTTTTCTTAACATCCTCGACTTCACCGGCCCACATAGCTCCACCATTTGGGGCCCTATCCCCCGCACCGTAGATGTGGCCTCCCAATCCTCCGGATAAGGCGCTGCCATACATTGAAGAGCGACAACGCAGTGCCGAGGTCTCCGACCCGCCAGCTGCGCCAAGCATCCCAGCATAATAGGGCTCTCCATTGATGCCCGGCATAGGGGGTGAAGCGTTGAAGATTTCCGTCAAAAAGGCGTAGCTGTCGTGATAACGGGAGTTACCTATTTGATGGAAGGTGAGCCATTTTGCTTTATCTCTATGGTCAAAATATTTAAGCGATGAACCGGCAGGATTGCAGCCGGCGAGTGTACCGAACGGCGGATGCCCATACTTTTCAATTACCTGGTTGGCAGCCTGGTTCCAATGCTCTGCTGCCAGACTTCTATAAGAATCGAAATGGATAGGGCTGAAGAGGCAGATGTTGGCCTGATAGCGTCTCCAGATGTACTGAATATATCTGGCGTAGGATTCCGGCCAGTCATAATACTTCTTCCAGGCCAGGCCGATGTCGCGACGGGCAACTTCAATAAAAGCAATGTTCCCATGAGCATTCAAGTAGTCAATCTTCTTATCAAGATTGTGAAAATACTCAGGATTGACTCGGTCAACATCCGGGAAATAACTTTCGTGGCCGGGTACCTTGCCTGGGAAAAGAAATGCGCGATTACCATTCTCGTCTGTCATATTCTTGGCGCTATTTGTGCCGGCCTGCGGCCACGCTGCGCGCAGTTGCGTCCCATCGGGCATATTGAACCGTGGAGGCTTATCGTCATTGGCCCAGTTTGGAAATGCGGCTATCATGGCAATGCAATTGAATCCCTGTTTCCTGCGAAATTTCACATAATCCTTGAAGCCGGCATCCGGACCAATAGGGTATTCCTTATCGTCATCACGCCATCTGTACCGAAAAGTTGAAGCAGACCACCACGTGTCGCCCAATAGAAAAAAGGGTGTCCCGTCGGCGTATTCAAAGGCGTGACCGTTTGCGGATGCCTTGATCATACCCCGCCTGCAGGGATTTTCCTTTTTTTCCGCTTCATCCCAGGCCGTAGCAATAAATTTACCTGTCTTGCCGTTGAGCCCCGAGTCAGGTTGATTGGACCCGCTGCTCCAGGTCCACATTCCGGGAGTAGTGGCCAGAACATGCACACGGAATGTGTTGCCACCATCCCAGAATCCATAGCATCGTTTTTCGAATCCCGGCCCCTTGAGATCAACCCAGACTTCCGTCTCCTTATATGGGTTTTTATACGATTCCTTCGCACGCAGGATGATCTCTACTTTCTCCCATGCGTGGTAAGTGTCGGCAAAAACTATGTTGAACATTCCCGAGAAAACAGTAATGGCCACAAAAAAAGTCAGGGGAGATACTGCGTGACCTCTTAGCCCTCCTGGTCGAAATATTGGGTTGTTGTTCATAATAGCTCGCCTTCTTTCGTTTTTCAGTCGAAGAATCCGGAGCTTTCTCCCAAGTGCTTTCGGCACACCTCTTCGTTCAGCTCCATGCCCAGTCCGGGCCTGTTGGGTAATTCCAGATATCCGTCTTTGTAAATTGGCCCATCGTGCTGGATAATGTCCTGCCAGTAAGGCAGCTCCACACTGTCGGATTCCAGGGCGAGAAAGGGCTTAATAGCCAGACAGGCGTGTCCCGAGGCAATGGTGCCAACCGGGGTGCACATATTGTGGCAGAGCATATTAATGTAGTACAGGTCGGCCCAGTCGGCGATTTTCTTCATCTCCAACAGACCACCACATTTCTGGGCATCCGGCTGGATGATGTCACAGGCCTGCTTTTCAATGAAGGGACGGAAACTCTGTCGGGTGTACAGATTCTCGCCAGTGGCAATGGGAACCCTGCTGGCAGCGGTAAGACGCGCAAAAGCATCGGCATTCTCCGGCGGTATCGGGTCTTCGACAAACCACAGGTTGAGGTGCTCGGTCATCTGGATGAACCGCAGCGCATCACGGGTGTTATATTTCCAGTGCAGGTCAACACCCAGCGGAAAATCGGGACCTATTTCCAACCGAATCGCTTCCAGTATCCTCACCCACGCTTTCATATCCTCTGACGAAAGAGAGCGGTTCCATCTTTCACCACGAAACCGGTTCAGGTCGAACTTAATCGCCCTGAAGCCCAGCGACAGCGAGCGCTGCGCCTCTTCTACCCAGGGCTTGGGGTCAATGACATTCGGCGAACCGGTATCGTGATAAATCAGCACCTTGTCGCGAAACTTGCCACCCAGCAAGACGTAGACGGGAACGTTGAGGATCTTGCCGGCAAGGTCCCACAATGCAGATTCAATCCCTGCGATTGCACCGGTGAGCGAGCCCGACCGCGAGCCCCGCCCAATGCCGGCCTCGGTCATCTTGTGATAGAGATAGTCCACCTGAAGGGGGTCTTCGCCGATGATATGACGTTTGATGCTGTGGATGTGACTGATTATCCCGGCGCGGTTGTAGGCTTCGCCTAAACCATAGAGACCGGAATCGGTAGTTACCTTCACCAGGTGCGCATCATACTTTATCTTCACCGAAGCAGTTTTTACATCACGGACCTTCACTTTGCCCAATTCAGTGGTCGCCTGGGGCATGGCCTGAACCACCTGTGACCGTTCGGCCAGGAAACCAGCCGCCGCAACACCGCTGGTTATAGCTAAGAAATTTCTTCGATTTAGCATGGGTTCAGCTCCTAAAACCCCCAATAGTTACGGAACACCTGCTGCACAAACATACTGTTGCAACAACTGCAGAAATTCAAATAAACAGAATGACATAATTCTTTCTACTTTATTTTTTGCAATGAAAAACTGCAATAGGTTAATAAAATTCTACCATCCTTCGTCTGATATAGTAAGAGAAAACATAGCAAAATATTGTTTCACAATTAAATTTCCGCTAAAGTACCCAGGATGAGAACACGTAACAGTCAAACTCGGTTCTTCTCTTGTTTAGATGTATAAAAATGGATATAAGGAGGATATGGTCTGGTTACAACACTTGGAAGTTTCGTGGGCCAAACTAAAAACTTCAGGATAAGCAAGGGCTGTTAAGTTGGCGTGAGCTAATCGGCTGACTTAATTCTTTTAGGAGAAGGTAACAGAATGACAGGGCGAAAAGCGTTGGCATTCGTGATGATTGCTGGGTCGCTGTTCAGCGTTCAGACTTTTGCAACAGATTGGTCCAATGGCGAGGCCCCAACCGAGATGGCACTTGGCGAAAAGAAGGGATTGTGCAGAAATTTGACTGTAATCAATTGCCAATCCGCCGGCGCTCTGAAATTGCGGGCGGCCATAGTGGGCCAACAGTCGCCAATGGCCGCGTCTATGTCACCGACCGCCTGACTACACCAACTTAAGTCGAATGTGTTCTTTGCTTTGATGCAATGACCGGACAAAGAATTTGGAGCCGCACTTACGAATGCAGATACGAAAGAGCCGGGTATCCTGATGGCCCATGGGCTTCAGTTACCATCGACGAGCACCGCGCCTGCTCGCTCGGCACGATGGGGCATCGCGAGAGAAATTTCAAAAAGAAACAAAAGATTTAACGGAGAGGGCGGGATTCGAACCCGCGGTAGGGACAAGCCCTACACAGCCTTTCCAAGGCTGCTCGATAAGCCGCTCCGACACCTCTCCAATGTTATTGACTATTTTCTATTTACTATTGACTATTGGTTTGGAATTCAGGAATTCGTCCTGCTGTTTTCAATATCAAATTTTTCAATCGTCAGTTGTCAATTTCTTCCGGCGCTGCTCAAAGAAATTCTGCAATTGTTGGCTGCATTCGTCGGCGAGGACACCGGCGGCAACGTTCAATCTGTGATTTAGTCGTGTATCCTGGACTATATTATACACGCTGCCGCAGGCCCCACTTTTAGGGTCGTCGCATCCGTACACTAATCTGTCCGTTCTGCTTAGCACCAGCGCCCCTGCACACATAGGGCAGGGCTCCAACGTAACGTACATCGTGCAGCCATTCAATCGCCAGCTTTCCATAAATGCTGCCGCCTGTGTTAGAGCGATTATTTCAGCGTGTGCGGTAGGGTCGGCAAGCTGTTCTCTCTGATTATACGCCTTGCCAATGATTTGGTTTTGATAAACAATAATCGCCCCGATGGGGACATCACCATTGTCTTCAGCAATCCTGGCAGCCTCAATAGCTACCTTCATATATCGCTGATCTTCTTCGGTTTTTGATTCTTCAATAGTCAATGGTCAATAGCAAATAGAAAATTAAAAAATACCCCCAAGGGGAGTCGAACCCCTGTCTCCAGGATGAGAACCTGATATCCTAGGCCACTAGACGATGGGGGCGAGGCAATTTATTATTTTCTATTTACAATTTTCAATTAAATAGCGGCGGTTGGATTCGAACCAACGACCCTGGGCTTATAAATCTATCTATTACTGCCTAAGAGACCATCTCAAGACACAAGATGTCATTCCTTCGCTTCGCTCGAGGACAGGTCTGAGTGCAACGAATAATCTATCATTTCAGCCACCCAGACCCTTCGCTTCGCTCAGGGTGACAATTTTGAGATAGTTTCTAAATGCTTTCACTATCTGTTTATACGCGTTTTTGGGCGTCTAAAATCACTTGTGAAGTTGCAGTATAGCAATAATAAACTGGTAGTCAATTCGGAATCGGGTAAAAAGTTAGCCAGCGATGCCGTCCCCAGACAAATGGCCCTTAGAAAATCCCATCTTTGGGTTCTGTCCATTCTATTGTGCTTTTTGTATTCAGTCGTCCCTCCGGAGCTCTTTTTATTTTCTCGTTCTTCACCCACTCATTTCTCTCTCTTTTTTTCCCTGGCCTCTCTGGCCTTGCGTCTTTCTTCTTTGGTTCTCTTCGATCTGTCTTCTGTTTTCTGTCTTCTGTCCTCTGTTTTTCCGGAAGTATCATCTTTGGCTCCAATAACCACAACCTCTTTTCCCGTCACCCTTACCTTTTTCATGTTTTCAATCAGGTCGTCAATGGTGCCGGCAGGCACCGCGTTTTTGCCCGGGATGAATTCTCCGAACGGACGGCCGGGGAATGACTTGAGGTCCTTGAGCAGCAGTTCTTTCATTTGTCTGAGCCGGCCCTGGTGCTCCGGGTGTTTCGCCAGATTATTCTGCTCTGTAGGATCATTTTTTAGATTGTAGAGCTGGTCGTAATGCAGGTAATTGGGATTCTTGGTCATTGCTCTTGAACTGAGGCCCAGACTTTCTATATAGCCCAGGGTACGCGGAAGCTGCTCCAGACTGGCGCTTCTAATTTTCTCAATCCGCTCCGCCGAGTAACGCACGGCAATGTATTTCCATTCCTTCGTGCGCACGGCCCGGGCATGGCCCATTTCAAAATACAAATCTCGGCGCCACTTCACCTTATCTCCACTGAAAAGAGGCCGCAGACTGATTCCATCCACCCGATATGCGTCAGGAACTTTCGCTTCCGCCAGGTCGAAGAATGTCGGGGCGAAATCGATGTTCTGAATAAGCTCATCGCAAACTGTGCCGGCCTTGATATGTCCGGGCCAGCGCATCAGACAGGGAACATTTGTCCCGTCTTTATCATACAAGGAGGCCTTGAAATTTGAGCCGTGGTCGGGCAGAAAGACAAACAGCGTATTGTCCGCAATTCCCAGTTCGTCGAGTTTGTCGAGGATTGCTCCCACGCTGTCATCCAGCCAGGTGACCCCGGCGGTATTTTCATCGAGTCCCTTTGCTTTAATTCGACTGAAAACGCTCTTCCGTTCAGGCATAACCTTCGGCGGCTCGTCCAGAATTCCCTCATTGGAAACCTTCGGGTTGTCCATCGATTTGTTCCACTGATTTGGCCCACCGTGCAGAAGCGTCGTGCAGTAGTGCAGGTAGAAAGGCCCATCCTTGTTCTGCTCGATAAACTCCAGCGCCGCATCCACAGTCCACTCGGGATTATGACTGTTCATCGGCGAGCTGAGATTTCCCCAATAGACATGTTTGGCCCACGAGAACCCTTTCTTCTTGAGATATTCCCGAAACCACAGTTCATTATGCTTAAAGGCCTCGCTGACTTTTGGGTCGTTCGGGTCCGCGCCCTTATCCACATATTTCAGCCCGTACCTCTTAAACTCTTCCGGTCTTTTCAACTCCGGCCCCACATGAAATTTCCCCACATACCCCGTAGCATAACCGTTTTGCCTGAGGATATTCCCCACGTTCATATTGTCCTGCTCAAGCCCCACATTAAAAGAAGGAAATCCCTGTGAGCCCGGCGGGCATTCTTCGAGGTATGTCTTGAAATAGGACCTGCCGGCGTAACGCCCGGTCAGACAGCTATAACGCGATGGAGTGCAGACCGTGCTGCTCATATGGGCATTGGTGAATTTCATCCCCTCTTTTGCCAGCCGGTCCAGATTCGGCGTCAGGGCCTTGCCGCCGAACGCATTGATAGTCTCTTTGTCCTGGTCGTCAGTGATAAAGAAAATAATGTTCGGCCCTTGCCAGGATTTCTCTTTGGCACTCAATACATCCGGCAACGCCAGTGCTGCTACACCAACACCAGTAGCCTTCAAAAAGTCACGTCGATTCAGGTTCTTGTCCATAGAAATCTCCGATGCCATCACGTTTTCTTTTTCTTGGGTCGCTTGACGGGCCACGGCTGAACGCCGCACCGCTCGGCCCAGCTCTCGTACATTGCTTTCAGCTCTTGGATTTTCTGCGGCTGCTTGTCGGCCAGGTTGTTCAATTCCGTGCGGTCGGCCTCGAGGTCATACAACTCCCATCCGCCGGGATGCATCGAAACCAGCTTCCATCTGCCTTTGCGCACGGCGCGGTTGCCCTCGTGCTCCCAGAAGATTGCCTCGTGGCCCCGGCGGACCCGGCCCTGGAATATCGGCAGCAGGCTCTTGCCTTCGAGAGGAGTTATTCTCTCGCCCTTGTACGTCCCGGGATACTGTGCCCCTCCAATGTCGCAGCAGGTAGCCATAATGTCGATGACGTGCCCAGGTTGGTGCGTCAATTTTCCCGCTCCCTTGATTACCCCCGGCCAGTGTACAATCAGTGGCGTCGCTATGCCGCCTTCGTGGACCCAGTGCTTGTACAGCCTGAAGGGCGTATCGCTCGCATTGGCCCAGGATAGGCCGTAGCTCGAGAAGGATTCGGCCGTGCCGATCTTCTTGTCCTTCTTGCGGTCGAAACCCCACATTCCACCCTCGGCGCAGCCGCCGTTGTCGGCCAGGAATAGAATAAGCGTATTGTCAAAGATGCCGAGATCCTTGAGCTTCTCGATGAGTCGGCCAATGCCCTGGTCGACCCGGTCAATCTGGGCGGCATAAATCGCCATCTTGGTGTCCATCTCTGTCTTTTTCTCTTCGTCGAGCTGCCCCCACGCCTCCGTCGCCTTGTCACGCGGCGTTATAGGCCAGTTCTTCTTAACGATTCCCATCTTTATCATCCGCTTATGCCGCTCGGCCCGAAGCTTGTCCCAGCCCTTCATGTACTTGCCCTTGTACTTGGCAATGTCCTCGTCCTTCGCCTGCAGAGGCCAGTGGGGCGCGTTGTGCGCCAGGTACCAGAAGAAGGGCTCTTTGCGCTGCACCGCCTCCTCGATGAACTCGATCCCGTGATCGGTCCATGCATCAGTACTGTGCCAGCTCTCGGGCATGGGGCCGCTTTGGTCGGTGTGGACCACCTCGTTGTCTAACACAACCGACCGCCCGGCTGTGGGCTTGAAATAGAACCCGCCGCCCTCCGGCACCCCGTAGAACTGGTCAAAGCCCCGCTGCAGCGGCCACCAGTCTCTCTCTTTGGCCCCAACGTGCCACTTGCCCGTCGCAAACGTTCGGTAGCCCGCCGGCTTGAGCGCCTCGGCGATTGTAACGCAGTTCTTGTTCAAACGCCCTATGTAGCCCGGCACACCGTAGTTGCCCGTCATGTGGCCTACGCCCGCCTGATGCGAGTACAGGCCTGTCAGCAGCGACGCCCGCGTCGGGCAGCAGCGGGCGGTGTTGTAAAACTGTGTAAAACGCAGCCCGTTCGCAGCCAGCCGATCAAGATTGGGCGTTTCAATCTCGCCGCCGTAACAGCCGATGTCCGAAAAGCCCATGTCGTCG
>Ga0114919_10001422_pt1 | contig 19141 bp, 14 predicted proteins | sample BlataG_FD_88682 | JGI IMG/M metagenome (GOLD analysis project Ga0114919, IMG submission 88682) | Deep subsurface microbial communities from Black Sea to uncover new lineages of life (NeLLi) - Black_00105 metaG | ecosystem: Environmental > Aquatic > Marine > Oceanic > Sediment | place: Atlantic... | reverse complement strand
GATCAGCTTCATACTATCCAGGTCGAACCATACCTTATTCGATCTGTATGTGACCTGTTGAAGCCATCGAAGAAAACATCAGAGGAATTCGACCTTATCCTGAAGAGCTTGACAATCACCCAGCAGGAACAGACTCTCGATTGGAATCCCCAGGTCCTGTTCACCAAAGCAGAGAAGATACTCCCGGCCAAGAACTTTCATATCATCGACAGTGAAGAAACAATTATTGGAGGTCAGTTTATAGGTACTATTCGCGGGTTTGCGAAGGGGAAGTACACAGGCAAGAAGGTCGCAGTCATCTTCCTCATCACTGGTCCTGAAAATGGCCGACATTCGGTTGTGAAGGTCGAAGCGTTAGGTGAGGATATCGCCATGCTGCCAACAACAATCGATGAGCTTGCCGATACGATGGACTCCTGGATTTGCCTACGATGTGGCGCTCCACTTGAACCAGAACAGGTAGAGGAACTTGGTACGCGCACACCGATTAGGTGCAGGTATTGTTCCCATTCGTTGACTATAGCGCTGTATCTTCAGTAGTTGATTGTTCGTTTTCCTGTTTGGGAAACGCATTTTAGAGACCTGAGCGTTAGTTCCCGGTTGGCTGCAGCACGCTTATCGCGGAGGAAACTCCATGTTCACATGCAAAAAATGCAATGAACCCTTTCATGTCAAATACGCAGATATCCGTGGATCGAATCTACGGATGCGCGTGCAGTGTCTCAAAGGGCACAGAGAAGATAGGAAAGTTCCTCTGCAACAAGCCAAAGGCATGCTGGAGGATTTGTACCAAGGCATATGCATCTGTCTGGACTGTGGCAGAACAATGGGCCTTCTCAGTACTGACTTGGGAAAACGCCAAGTCACGTTCATCTTTGTATGTCCAGAACACGGGCCTCAGGAACGGCCCATCCCAGTAGGGCATCATTCGGCAGTGCTAGCCCTCACTGACATTGAGAAGACCGGGAAGTCTGTTAATGCCGCCTTCAAGTGTCCCCGATGTGGCGAGGAGTTCATAGTTCATGAGATAGAAGACAAGAGGGGTGTTCTCGAAATCAAGTCAAAGTGTCCCAATGGACACAAGGAGATGAGATATCTTCCTCGTAGCTCGGATGTGAGCATCCTCAAGGGTGTCATGCAGAGAGTGCTTATGTGCGATGAATGCGGCCTCCGCTGTTCATTGGAAAAAGCGGAAGTGAAAGGCGGAGACACACGTGTGGAGATGTCCTGTCCCGTTCACGGAAAGGGCAAGAAGAGGATACCTGCTGAGAATGCTGAGCTTCTAAGAGAGATCTCTGGTGAGGTTGAAACAGAAGCCATCGTGAAGGATGCTCTCATATGCAGAGATTGTGGACGCCCCCTGTCTATACACAACATTGACACAGACAAGAAGGGTTACAAGATAAAGTGCAGATGCTCAAAGGGTCACTCCTGTGAAATCGTGCAACCAATCGATCGAACAACCCAGTCCATAGATGCAATAGTCAATGCAGTGCTCAAATGCGATAAATGCGACCTTCTAACATATATTCTGGAGAAAAACGTCAGCGGAGAAAATGTCACGTTAGAGCTTGTCTGTCCCATCCATGGAACAATGCGAAAGGGGCTCAAAGTTGGTGTGTACAAGCAAATCGAGGAACGAGAGCCAGCCATCGATAGAAGAAAGTTTCTAGAGGAGAGCTTCCGATGCGGCAAATGCAATGCTCCTTTCACAATCCGTAACATTAAGGTTGGGAAAGGATTGCTTGAACTCCAAGTAAAGTGCCAGAACGGGCATGAAGGTGACCGCGTCTATGTACAATGCATGAACCATGAATTCTTGGTGAAACTATACGGGAGCCTCTACGAGTGTCCAAAGTGTCACGATAACCTTAGCCTTGTCGAGATTAAGCCGCACGAACGAGAGGGTGAGTCTGTGGCAGTACTGACGTGTTCCGAACATGGCGATACTGAGATAACAATTCCAACAGCCAACGAAGCTGCAGTTCGTGATGCGTACTTGGCGACTGCTGACATGGCCTATCTTGATCGTCTCATAGATGAAAAGCTTCAGGCGAAGCGCGAATTCAGCGTGACCTTGGACGCAGAAGCTGATGCCGAAAAGGTCTTTGGCATAGTCGAGAAAGTAATTGAGCAACACGATGTCTGGTTTGTGGGTGAGCGCGGTTTTTCTGAGGTGTTGAAGGAGGCTCTATACTACGGCAAGGCCACCGTCGAGGGAGCAGAGGTAGTCATCATCGGGTCGGTATCAAGAGACGACCGACAGGTTAGAATCTCTGTCGCCTCAGAAGATGAAGCCAAGTTCTCAAGTTTGCTGGATGATATGCGTGAGAACCTTAGAGACCTGCTATTGAGGAGCAAGGCCGTGGCTGAACCGGTGCAACCCAGGAGGATTGAATGCTCTCACTGCGGCGGAGCACTGGCAAAGCGAGCTCTGCCCGGTGAAACTACAATCTGTCCCCATTGTGCAAGCCCTCTTCACTGGGACTAATCCCAACTGACACGCTCCAAGGCTAACGTGAGGATTCCGAAGACCATTCAATCTCGGTCTTCTCCTTTGCGTGAAGGTGTGTGAGAATTCGATCTATCAGAGAATCCACAAGGTCCTCAATCGTCTTTGGTTTGTGCCAAAACGCTGGACTTGCAGGTATCACTGTAGCTCCAGCTTCCACAACCTGAGCCATATTTCTGATATGGATTAGATTAAGGGGGGTTTCTCGGGGCAACAAAACGAGCGGCCTCTTCTCTTTGAGGCTGCAGTCTGCCGCTCTGACGACAAGGGTTTCTGCGTATCCATGCGCAACACCTGCCAGTGTCTTCATTGAACAAGGTACTATCGCCATGGCATCAAGATGATAGCTTCCGCTTGCTGGTCCCGCAGAGAGGTCATCGTTATCAAAAACATAGTCTACTTCTTTTTCCAATTCCTTGGGGGTCAATTCCATCTCATGTTCAAGAGTCTTGGCTCCCCACTTACTTACAACCAAGCATACCTCATGTCCCAAACCCTTCAAGGCTCTAATCAGTCGGACTCCGTAGATAGTCCCGCTTGCTCCAGTTATGCAGATCAAGATGCGTTTCTTTGCCATCGCTGTAACCTACCTGTGGGAACTATTACTATGAACGAGTTCTCATATGTCCTTTCTGGAATGCCATCATTCACAGTAGGAATGCAAGCAGGAGCGCTCCCAAGAACCCTACTAGTGCTGCTCTTGTTCCAGTCTTCTTGGCGATATTGTATGCCTCTACTATATTTTGCGTTAATGTATCGAATCCCTTCTCGCCGTACGTCCGAAGCGCCTTGACCTCTCCGAAGCCAAGACCAACACTGACAGGGAGCATATTCTCCATACCTTTTGTTATGGCAACAGCTATGCCACTTAGAACCTCTTCACGTTTCTGTGCGCCAACGGGAGAGTACCCCCTATTTGACGTCGCAATTGCGTTGACCACGTGTGTGTCTGTTGTGATCGCTTCGACATCGTCAATACCCAAACCCTTGATCATGCTGATAATCTCCTCTCGCATGCCGGGTTCCATGTTATTTCCATCGATTGACAGCAGGGCCATCTCTCGATCATCGAATTTCATCACAAGAGCAGTTATTCCACCAGGTCCCATACCTTCCTCTTTTGATACATTTGGAGGCACTATTTGATGAATCCCAATCGATACTTTCGAGCTAGGGTTGTTGAAAGTTGTGAACGCAGCACTCGACACAGCGGCGACATACTCTCCAGCTTCTTTTGAGCCAAGCATTACTGAAACGGCGTTATCATCAATACAGTTGTGTGCGTCGACTATCGCAACTCCCCCAATTTTCGGGAGCCTCTTACGAACCATCTTCGCTGTGTCCATACCTACTGCCAAAGCAATATCATCCGTGAAATCTGGGGCACTTGTCGTGATCGTCAAAAGGTCGTTTCCAGCGAAGAGTGTCCATACCTTGAATCTGCCTTCATCTGTCCAATGAGGTCCGGAAACGGTTTCGTGAACCTCGGTTGTTTCAATAAGCCTGTCGATCTCTTCCATTATTCTTCCATAGTCTTCCTTCGTTGTTAGATTCTGATGATGAGTGCAACTTCCATGGAGTACAAATCCTTGCACCCCGTGAGTTTCTCTAACGTGCTTGATTACTGCGGATGGCAAACCGCTACTGCCGATGTTTCTGAAAGGTCCTGGATGCACATAGAGTACAATACCCACTGCAAGAAGATTGCCGGCGTTTCTGAAGACAATCACTTCAAGGGGCATGTCTTGCTCGAATGAGATCTCGTCCATGATTTCCTCGAAAGGAATTGGATTGTCCACGAGGAGGTCGTGGCCAAATGCCCTGAGGAGGTCAGGGCCGTTAATCCCAAGGTCCCTCTCAAAGGGTCTGCTCACCGACCTGTATATGTAGTGAACCACCGCAGAGCAAAGAACAAGGATGCCTACAATGAATGCCGGCCAAGCGGTCGGGTAGGTTGGAAGTCCCGTGACTATTGGTGCAATGGATATGACGATAATCATCCAGACAATTAGCGGCATCAGAGCCCCGACAAAGTTGCGCAGTGGATGGTGATCACTCATCGCTATTAACAAGAACGCGAAGAGCATGTATTCCATGGCCAATCCCATTAGCCACATCCGTCCCTCATAGAAATCTGCAGCAAGAACGAAGTCCGCAGCACCTCCAATGAACGCAATGATGAGCCAAAGTAACACACCGTATTGTGCTATGCCTATGGTTCTTCGACTGTCAAGTGGTGACGCATGTTCTCGAACCACAGCATAGAGCAGCATTGTGCCCAATATTGCAGGCAGACCAATGAGGAGCAGATACCCAAGGAGGATTTGCATTGAGTTTGGACCCAAAAAGAATGCAGTTCTCATGGTCGCGAGCAGGATCGAGAAGACAGTCGCGTAGAGTACGAGTCTGCCAACTACCCCCCTGTAGGTTGGCAGCTTCCAGACCTTTGTGTAGAGTCGTACCGTTTCCTTGACCTTAGCTTGCTCATCCAATTCGCAGTTCACCACCGCGCCACCCATTCCCCCTACTGCCTATCTTATCAACGTTCCCAAATCGGGTGGTCGCTTGCTGCGTTGCACCGTTACATTTATATCGTATACGATAATAACTTGGATTATCGTTTACTATATCGCATACGATATTAACCATTGAAGGTGACAAGAACGAACAAGCACTCTGAGTGTGGCGACCCTGCAGAATTCCGTCCTCCTCAATCAATTCCTAGAGGAATGCTCCGTCATTTCATGCTGTTGTTGCTCAAGACCAATGAGATGACAGGAACGGAGATCAAGCAAGAGTTCGAACGCAGAACAAAAGGTGCTTGGAGTCCCGGTCCGGGATCTGTGTATCCCAATCTAGCGGAGCTGGAGGCGTGCGGTCTAATCGAGAAGATTGAGGTTCAAGGACGACGAACTCCTTACCGTCTGACTAAAGCTGGTGGAAAGCATGTTAAGATACTGCTGAAGCGCATGCCCCCTGCGCCCAAGATGCGAATGATTTCGTTGATATGGTTCTCCTTCATGAATCCTACACACCGGGCGAGGCACCTAGTCCATAACCTAGTGTCTGGTGCGGATTCATTGATGGAAACAGCGGTCTTGCTTTCAGACAGTGAGAAGAAGCCACTCCTGACTCAGATCAAAGAGATTCGCGATAAACTAGCGAAGATAGTGAAGATGTTGTAGAAGAGTGACCAAACCAATGACCAGTAAATCAACAACCAAACACAAGAGTGCTACACGTTACATGATGGGTGGTCTACTCAAGCATCCCGGGCCTATGGCTGTGGCAACTCTCTTCACTGTGATATCGACATTACTTCTGGTTCTGCCAGCTGTGATTATTGGGCTTGCGATTGATGAGCTTACAGTTGCAGGGTATACCGCTCAGTTCACATTCTATGTATGGCTCATCGTAGGACTTACTGTTGTCTATATGGTCCTCTACTTCGGCGTCGGCTATGTCTGGGCTATCGTTACTCTCAGATGGGAACGAGATGCAAGACAGGAGTTCTTTGAATCTCTTCAGGAGTTCAGCATGACTTTCCATGATGAAGTTGATAGCAAGCGACTACTCTCAGTAGCAATGCAAGACATCACATGGGTCCGCATGTCCCTGAATCCGGCTATGCGCAACATCATTGGCGGACTGACTTCCTTCGTAATCACCGCTATCTTCCTTTCCATTATAGATTGGACCCCGGGATTGCTTGGTCTTGTGACCATCTCTGGAATTCCAATTCCCATGTTCACGGTAATCATGTTGATTGGAACGCCACTCTATCTTGTTTATGCTTACAGATATGCTAATGCAGTTGAGCCTGTGCGCAGGAAACGATCTGAGGACATGGAACGACTCACCTCAATCTCACAAGGTGTGTTTCAAGGGATAGAGGTTGTGAGAGCATTTGGCGCAGAAACCCGAGAAGAGGAGAAATTCCAGGAAGCAAGCAAGGAATATGAGAAACTCGTAGCCCAAGAGGGACGTCTAGCGGCCTTTTACATACCAGCTCTGATACTTATTGGTGTGACGGCCATCGCATTCCTCTACGGTGGGTTTGCAGTCCTATCAGGTGTTTTGACTATTGGCAATCTTATGCAGGTGCTCACACTTCTAGTATCCCTAGAGTTTCTCAACTTTCATTTTCCACGGATGCTGCTGATGCTTCGCGGTGGTTATGTGAATTCACAGAGAATTGTCGACATCTTGAACTGGGACGATCCGATGGTTGAACCAGAGGAAGAAACCTTGGACGTCGATTGGTCAGGAGAAATCGTCTTCGACAATGTTAGTTTCAAGTATAGTTCAAACAACAGTCACAATGAACACTATGCGCTCAGGGACTATAGCATACGAATTCCTGGCGGATCAAGAGTTGCTCTTGTTGGCGGGCCCGGCGGGGGTAAGAGCACGATCCTCAAACTATTGCTGAGGTTATACGATCCCACTGAAGGCGAGGTTCGCGTGGGCGGAGTGAATCTTCAAGATGTGAGAACCACCACAGTTCGGGATATGGTTGGCTCCGTTGAGCAAGATATCTTTCTGTTTAGGATGAGTGTTCGAGACAATATTTCATTTGGAAGAAAGAATGCGACTAAAGATGAAGTCGTTGAGGCAGCCAAGAGGGCTCAAGCTGATGAGTTTATAATCGAGCTTTCTGAAGGATATGACTCTATGGTGGGAGAGCGCGGCATGACGCTAAGTGGAGGTCAGCGGCAACGTCTGGCAATAGCTCGTGCAATAATCCAAGATCCAAAGATTCTGTTACTCGATGACTCAGTGAGTGCAGTCGATGCTCAGACAGAGTTCTTGATGAGGAAGGCATTGGATGAGGTCATGGCAGGACGAACTAGCATTACTGTAACACAGAGGCTTCGTACGCTAATGGAGTCAGATATGGTAATCATCGTTGACAAGGGTCGCCTTGTGGCTGCGGGGTGTCATGATGACCTACTCGAAACTTGTGAGCACTATAGGCATATCTTTGAGCGCTTACCGGGTGCTAAGGGCCTTCTCAAGGGCTTGCCGGCACAAGGGGGTGCTGCGTAGTGGGAATGCATGCAGGTGGTGGACCTAGACGCCTAACAGGCAAACGTGAGAAGCGTAGTCGCCCTGTTCGGCTCCTTTTAGGGCGCATGTTTGGCTATCTTGGACCATTCAAGCGCATTATGGCCGTGGGAGCTGTATTCGCCATTATTGGAACATTGGTGTCAGTGTTCGAACCCCTTGTCCTCACAATGGGGATTGATGTTGTGTTCGGCGCTGGCGGCACATTCAATACGCTACTCCTCTTGGTCGTTGTATATGTAGTACTCAAGGTCACTTCTTGGACCTTGAGTGGCATCAACACATGGATTCTTTCCGGCGCGCAGGCTGGTTTTGTACAGAGAGTTCAATCAGATGTCTATGGCCATCTCGTCAACGCGGACTTGTCATATCATAAGTCAGAGCAGAGTGGGAATGTGACATCTAGAGTAACGACTGACACAGTTTCGTTGGCAACTGGTGTCCAGGTGATGATTGATTTCGCAAGTCAAGCATTGATGCTAGTATCTTCGCTTTATCTTCTATGGTCTGCATCCGAACTGCTAGCCTTGACATCGTTGGTTGTTGTGCCTGGTGTTGCGTTCCTCATGATCCTTTTTGGAACTGTCGGGCAGAGGATTATGCTCGCCTCGCAGAGAGCTTATGGTAAGGTTTCAGGTCAAATAGCTGAGGATCTTAGCGGAGTTCACATCGCGAAATCCTTCAATCGCGAGGACGAAATAGCTGCGGATATGTCTAAGCTCAATCAGAAGGCCTATCATCATGGTATGAGATTCATGGTGCTGATGAGCCTAATGCAGCCTCTTGTCAGATCCATTGGCCAATTCGCAATAGCAGCTGTCCTCTTTGTAGGCGGAAGTCTCGCTGTTGGTACCCTTCCAGCCTTGACTATTGGTGAAGTCTTTCTAGGTATTATGCTCATTGGACGCTTCATGTGGCCGCTCCTTGGCTTAGCTATGAGTGGCACCCAAATCCAAGCTTCACTGGCCGCAATGGACCGAATCTCGGATGTCATCGACGCCAGGCGTGCCATAGCTGATTTGCCAAGTGCTGAAATTCTTGCGGATGAAAGCGACGGTATCACCTTTGAGAATATCACTTTCTCTTACGTGCCTGATACCCCAGTGCTCAAGGTCGTTGATTTCAAGATTAATCCGGGTGAGATGGTAGCCGTAGTGGGGCACACCGGAGCTGGAAAGACAACTCTAGCTGCATTGATCAACAGGTTCTATGACCCTCAAGAGGGACGGGTTCTCATCGGGAGCCAAGACCTTCGCAAGGTGACTCTGGAATCTCTCCACAATGTAGTGTCGTTGATACCGCAAGAACCGTACCTCTTTGATGGTACTATCATGGAGAACATCAGATATGGTCGACCTGAAGCGACGGACAAAGAAATCTATAACCTTTCCAAGATTATTGGTGCAAATGAATTCATTGAGGTCTTGGCTGACGGTTATGATACACTCATCCTGGAGAATGGGAAGAACCTCAGTGCTGGTCAGAAACAGATGATTACAATAGCTCGAACGATGCTGGCCAATCCTCGCATATTGATTCTTGACGAAGCCACATCTCGGCTTGATGCCTACAGCGAGGCGTTGGTTCAAGACGCACAGGCATTGCTTTTCGCAGACCGAACAACAGTAGTCATTGCGCACCGGCTCACGACTATTGCAGATGCATCTCGCATTCTCGTTTTTGATCACGGAGAACTCATAGAAGCGGGTTCACACGAGGAGTTGCTTGCTTGCGGAGGTGTTTTCAAAGCATTGTACGACACGTACTATGCACACCAAGGTGTTGAAGAACTCACGGAAGAAGTGGCAGAAGTGGCTCGTGAAGAGGTTTCTCGCACAACCAAAGAAGCAGATTCAAAGGAAGTGCAGATGTTCAATCACATGCTCAAGAGTGGGGCCCCAACTCCCGAGCTTATGAAGAAGATGACCGAACGGATTCCTCCTGAAACCCTGGGGAAGATGATGTCCGATAGTCCCGATATTTCTCCTGAGATGAGGGAGAAGCTCAGGAAGCGGATGCAGCGACAATCTCATGACTAGGATGAATCCAGTTCAATGAAACCGAAATCGCTAAGTCACAATTTCAGCCTTGCCATCCTGTAGTCTTCTTGCCACCGAGATAGATGATCCCAGCAGTATGTACGACTCCACGACAAGAATTTGGAACAGCGGCTCGAGAGGAGTGAAACCGAAGCAGCACCAAAGAATGCTTCTGGTAAGATACAGCAGCATTGCGAGAAATGCAAGACCTAGAGGTGCTGCGAGTTCTCCTTGTCGAAAAATCGATACTAGCATTCCAAGAGCTAGTACGAGAGTTCCAATCCCCGCCGTCACTATTATGTTGACGAGAGATTCAACTGTCATTGCTCCGGGAATTGCAATTACAATGATTGCAGCAGCAACAGCAGAGAAACCAAATGGAATGCAGATTATGACTCCTGCTATCGTTTTGTTATTCCTGTAATTCAAGACCTCGGTGACGGCTCTTAGGTAGCTCGTTACGCCAAGAGCTACAAGTAGCAGTCCAGGAAGCTGCATTAGAATGATTGCCAAGTAGCCGGTTTCGCTACTGCCAATAACACCGGTTGCAGTTTCGGCTATCGCGAACACAACCAACGCAAGAGCCAACATCAGGTTCATCATATGGAACCTATCCTCCCGCATGAAGCCCTCTTGACCGAAGTACGCGACGCCAATGATTCCACATGCTAATGCGCTAAACGGCGGGAGGAAAATAGCCATCAGAAGCAAGCTGTCGTCAAGGCCTAAGAACCATAGAATTGCCCAAATCATTGCAATTAGAATGCCGCTAAGGAGGAATGGCAATGCCCGGCTCGTTTTCGACATGGTCACTCGAGTGGTCCTCTCCAAGCTCTTCGTGTAGAATGATTCAATCTTTTTTAGCTTGTAAGTCTTGTTGGTGTTGGCGAAGTATCTCGTTAAACACTCAGCAATTCCCATTCTATGTCCAAATAGCGTCGCGGGAACTGCTTCCCCATCTCTTCCTGAGTTCTCTCAAGGATAATGTTGGCAGGCTTTACGCCCAAATAGGAACGGATATTTCTCACGAGCTCGTGAAGGAATGTCCTGAACCCGTCATTGAGTATTTCAGGATTGATTTTTCTCTTGCCTGCGGCTGACATGAGAGAGCTCTTGATTTCTACATCTAGATTCTCATCAGAATCCACAAAGACAAGCCACGGATAGGTATGTGCTTGAGTTTCCCTTGAATCAAAGAACATCTTATGAGTAATTCTCCGGCCCAAAATTCTTGCACATTTATTCATCAATTCTTGAAGCGCTGACGAGAACAGAACCACAATAGCTTGAGCTGGAGAAACAAGTTCAACCTCGTGCTTCTCTGCCAATACTGCTATGTCACTTAGAAATCGTTTGAGGTCGGCGGTCTTAACTCTCTCAGCGGCAATTGTGAGCGGTGTTTCGCCATCTAGTTGAGAGAGGACTCTAGTTACTTCCGGGGGAACCACTTTGGCTGACCCCCTTGAACCCGTGAGTGCGGTTGCCTCGTAAATGTCATCCTCTCTTATGGCTGCCTTGACTATGATTGCCTTATCCCATAGTGCCTCAGCTGCAAGATTCAGCGCGATTTCTACCGGTATCTCCAGGAAGCCTGCGGCGTCCTTAACAGTGCATATTTGTGGCACCAATCTAAGAAACGATACCACGTCTGGGTTCTTTGTGTAGAACTCCCAGTGTGGCTTCACTGTGATTTGGCTGTCAGGCTCTATCTGATCGCGGATGAACTCTTCAATAACATGTCGCTCGAATCTGGTGTAGACCGCCAGATCCAGGTCTACCCACCTTAAAAGGCTAAACTGGTTCTCGAATTTTGCTATGACGCTCTTGAGCTTCTCCCTGAGGCGCCGTGACTCCTTGTCAGCAGACACGGCTCCAACTATCCATTCTCCAAACTCAACGATAAGAGTGTAATCTGCGCCTTCGAACGCTCTTGCTTGAGGTCTGGTGGACCGAGTGACTTCGTCAAAGAAGGTAGTCATGGCGACGACAAATGAGGATAGAAGTTGAGGGTCGAAAACCTCTTCTTGGAAATCCTTGTGATACATGCAAACCCCTGTATCGCGTTTGATGATGTAGAGGCTGTTGATTTCCATGTGAGTTGTTCCTCTTCCTCATTTTGCAGCGTTACTGTTCTCTCGCGAACCTCCAGTTCCTTCTTTTCTCTTTTCAGTAGCAGAAATAGCTATGTGGTATCTTTGCCATGCTGACAAGTTATCTGTTAACCGTTATCCCATTATCTGCGAGCATAGGACTATAAGCACCCGGACTCACAAGCGATTCCATGTCCAAAACTGAAGGCATCAAGCTCAGATGCCCCTCATGTGATGAAGACGACCTGAAGGTGAGGTCGATACTCTACAGTATACCCTTCTTCAACGAACTAGCCATGTTCACCATGGAGTGCCCTAAATGCAACTTTCACCATAGTGATGTTTTTTCAGCTGAGCAGAGAGCACCCAGCAGATGGACACTCAAAGTAGGCGATTCCGCGCTCCTCTACGCGCGAGTTGTGAGATCTGGATCCGGCACTATCCGACTGCCCGAGTTTGGCATTGATATCGAGCCCGGCCCCACCGCAGAGTCATTCATCACCAACGTCGAAGGCCTGCTTCAACGCACTCGAGATGTTGTTACGACAGCAATCAGATTCGCTGAGAGCAAGGAGCAGAAGGAGAAAGGACAAGAAGTTCTCGATATGATGGACAGAGCTATTGCAGGGGACCTTGATTTCACATTGATTATGGAAGATCCTGCCGGAGTCAGTGGCATTATTCCGGAAGACATGAGTCTGGTGGAGTACAAGGAGCTTACAACTGAAGAAGCCTCCACGCTCAAGGGCGCACCCTTCTGGCTGGATGTTGTGCGCGAGGAGTATCAAGAGCATAAGGGTTAAAACGCTCTTGGCACGGAAAGACCTGCAACTGTGGGCCGGTAGATTAGCCCGGCAGATCGTCTGGTTTGCAATCCTTCTGGATCTCTCAGGAGATCAAAACTCCAGAAGGTCGTGGGTTCAAATCCCACCCGGTCCACCACTTGCTCTTCTTCTACATTGCATCTTCAGCGAAAGTTCTTATCGTAATGCATATGATAGGGAGAATGAGGACAGTCCACGATGAGCAACACCAATCCCAAGACCGTTGCGCTCGCATTCAATGATAGAATCAATGCCCGGGATATTGTCGGACTCGGTCAGTTGATGACAGAGGACCATACTTTCATTGACATACCCGGAGAAATCAGCCAAGGTCGCGAAACCATGATCAAGGGCTGGACCAAGTTTTTCAGAATACACCCAGACTATAGGAACATCTTCACTAGTGTTGAGTCCAAAAATGACCTAGTCATCATGCTTGGACATTCGGAGTGTTCCTATGATCCACTGGATGGCCCCGCAATCTGGACTGCAATGATACGGAATGGTCTTGTGGCTGAGTGGCGTGTGTATGAAGACACAGAAGACATTCGCCAGCAACTGGGCCTAGACTAAGAATCAGACTACTTGGGCTTCTATGCCATTAGGCATGCTATTGCAGATCTGGAATAGAGGTCACTATGTAATAGCACTGAAGATTCGAACGGTTCGGTACTATAGGTTGAGAGTCCTTGGTATAGCCAGCCTACATTCTCTTGCATGTCAACATCTGTCTGATAGACGACCACCTCTCCATCTTGTTTTCCTCCTTTGAAGTCGTCTGAATGCGGGAAACTTTGGCTTCCGCCAACGCATTACACAGGAAATCGGCAAACTTTTCTTCGCTCATACCCCTACTTATAGGACTTAAGGCGCGCTGCTACACAGTAGAAAATGGGAGTGATCACTGGTGGAAGGAAATCTCGAACCCACAGTCTTGCTTGAGGGACACGAGTTCACAGTCTGGTCGGTGATTGTGACCCAGGACGGGCGCCATGTCGTTTCAGGTGGTCAAGACGCTACAGTCCGGCTCTGGGACATACAGACGGGCAAGCTTGTGCATACTTTCGTTGGTCACGAGGGCCCTGTCTACGGACTGGTCGCGACTTCTGACGGACGCCGCATTTTTTCGGTGGCAGATAGGGACCCTACAGTGCGCGTCTGGGACGTCGAGGCTGGCACTGCACTGAATACACTCACACCTAACTCACTGCATGCCATTGCAATCGCCATCACCCCCGATGACTGCTATGTTATCACTGGTGGGGACGATGGCAAGGAGCGCGTGTGGGACATTGGTCATTCAGCTATAGCCCGCATCCGGGAACAAGGCGCAGGAGTTTATTCAATTGCTGTCAGTCCAGATGGGGCTTATCTTGTGTCTGGCTCAAAGAGGACACTCGGCAGGGATCCCACAGGCATTCTATGGCTGCGAGAACTTGATACGGGAGCTTTACTCAATACACTTCATGGGCACAAAGGGAACGTAACACGGCTCGTATTCACACCTGAATCACGTTTCATGATTTCAGGCGGTCAGGATGGCGACGTGCATATCTGGGATGTAGATTCTGGAATGCTCCTGAACACCTTGTCCGGTCATACCTCAGCAGTCCTGCTACTATGGGTGTCACAAGATGGACGATACCTCGTGACCGGCGCCAATGACGGCACAATCAGAGTGTGGCAAATGCACGGAGGTGTTCTGTTGAGGACCCTTGACCACACGGAGAACGTGCACTCCTTAGCGATGAGTAGCGATGGTCGTCAGCTTGTTGCTGGTACCCTTGAGGGCGAGATTTATGTGTGGGACTTTCCGCTGGGCAGTCCGTGGATTGACAAGATCGCGCCGCGTACTGAGGAAGAAAAAGTAGAGATTGCAGCCTTCAGGATGATGCAGCTCCGGAAGATAATGGGGAGGTATGAAACCCTACCTATGAATCGCCTAGCCACATTGCTCCGCTTCAGTAGTGTTGAGGAACTGGAGGATTGGCTACTTGAGCTGTCAGATGAGTTTCCGCTTGTTCGGATTGATGGCGAGAACATTGTAATCCGCAAGTGAATTCGTGCTGCAATCCTATCAGACGGGGTTATTAGACAAAGCAGACACCAGAGTACATGATAGCTGACAAGTTGCAGATTATCAATGGTCATGTCTACAAGCTGGTCGAGAATCCGCGGGGAGTCAGGACTGCTTTAAACCTTGTTCGAAAACTGCGGCGGGATAATCACGTGCTTGTAAAGCTTGTTGGAAACGGGTCTTGGGCTGTTTACTCTCGACCAAGGATTCAGCACATCTCTTGTTTTGGATATTATTTCAGCACGCTCGTTGGATAAAACCCTACAAGTGCTCGATAACTATGAGGCTTGAAAATATTGTTAGCTCTCTGACTTAACTGGCTAGAGTCGTAGAATAGGTAGGGTTTCCGGACGCAGAAGGAAAAGAGAAAGTAGGTATTCGCGTGGTTAGGAGGGGGAGAGTATGAAGTCCTTCTGCATCCGGACCCCATGATTACGAATTTTCACAGTATATTAAGGGTTGCAAATAGCTGTTGTAAAGTTGGACATATCTGGACAATTCTATTGTGGGCTTTATGTAGACCAGTACGACATTGATCGCTGAGGAATATAGCACACCTGTGAAGGTTCCTCACGGAGTAGTCCAGTGCCGTTATCTGGACGTACTAGACTTCGGTGTTCAACTTTGTACAACCTACAATGAACGGTTGAGATAGGTGCACGTAAAGAAACGTAGCCTACGACATCAATCTCGTTAACGGCGAGTCAACTAACAGCGCGAGGCGGTATCCCGAAGGACACTAGTAGCCCCATTCCTGCCCGAGTCTCTGCCTGTACCATCGTTGACCGCGTTTGGTCAGCGTGTATTTGCCACCTATGCCTAGGATCAGGCCCATGTTTTCCATGTTCTCAATCACACCGAAGAGCTTGTCATCAGAGGCACCAGTGACCTCCCTCAACATCGGGAAGGTCATCTTTCCATTTCGCTTCAAATGCTGAGCAACTTCGTATTTGCCGACCGCTCTGGTATCCCTTCGAGTCATTATATGGCCGCAGTTGGTGCAGAGAAGATCGCCCTTGGAATCATCCCTGGCGACTTCCTTGCTCCCGCATATTGGGCAGGTTGTCTTTGCAAACCTTAGACTGCGTCGATGTGACATGTTTACGACCGATTGGGGGGAACTCCTATTCGTTGATAAAACTAGCGACATGACATGACTATTGAGTCACCCAGTTTCAAGCCCGGCGCCCGCGAGTCGCCTGAAGAGCAGTGAAATCAGTGAGTAGTCTGTCTGGACTTGTCATAAGAGAAGTAAGACGTACCTATGGCCACAACTAGGGTGTTGGCTTCGGGTCTCTACGACTCCTCAATCCCTGGTTGCGGCAATCCCATGAGTTCTGCATGCATTGAATTGGCCGCGATTCGACCAGCACCCATGGCCAGGATTACTGTTGCTGCCCCTGTTACAATATCGCCGCCTGCCCAGACCATGGGCATATTGGTGCGGTTGTTCTCGTCTACCTCGATGTATCCCCAGCGGTTGAGTTCCAAGTCTTTCATGGTCTTCGTCAAGACTGGATTGGCTCCTGAACCAATGGCCATTATTACTTGGTCACACTCTATCATGAAGAAGGCACCCTCTATCGGTATTGGCCGCCTGCGACCACTGTCGTCGGGTTCTCCAAGTTCCATCTGAATGCACTCCATACCAGTAACTCTGCCATTCTCTCCGAAGATCCTGACCGGGTTTGAGAGCAGCTTGAAATCAATGCCCTCCTCTTCAGCGTGATGAACTTCCTCACTTCTTGCTGGTAATTGTTCTCTGGCACGACGATAGACTATGGAAACGTCCGCACCTAGGCGTTTTGCTGTTCGTGCAGAGTCCATTGCTACATTCCCTCCACCAACGACGCAGACGCGCCTGCCTGGCGGAAGTGGTGAATCGTACTCAGGGAACAGATATCCCTTCATAAGGTTCGATCTGGTGAGGTACTCGTTGGCTGAGAAGACACCATTCAGGTCTTCGCCATCGATTCGCATGAATCTTGGAAGGCCCGCGCCAACACCGATGTAGACGGCATCGTATCCGAGTTCATCAAACAGCTCGTCAATGGTCATAGTCAGTCCCACAACAATGTTCATCACGAACTTGACACCTAGGCTTTTCATGTAACCAACTTCAGCCTTCACTATCTCCTTCGGAAGCCTGAACTCCGGAATACCGTATATGAGGACGCCACCAGGTTCATGCAGTGCTTCATAGACTGTAACCTCGTGCCCCTTGAGAATGAGGTCTCCTGCAACGGTAAGTCCTGATGGTCCTGATCCGATGACTGCAACCTTCTTGCCGGTGGATGTATCTTTCTTTGGAATCTTGACTAGGTTATTGTTTCTCTCGTAGTCTGCAACAAATCGTTCGAGAGCACCAATAGAAACGCCTCCGAAGCGCTTCCACAAGGTGCAAACCCCCTCACATTGAATCTCCTGTGGGCAGACACGACCGCAGACTGCAGGAAGAACATTGGTTTCTTTTATCTCCCTGGCTGCTTCTGCAAATTTACCTTCAGCGACAAGAGCGATGAACTCAGGAATGTGGACGCCGACGGGACACCCTTCAACGCATGGCTTATTCCTGCACTTTATGCATCTCTGAGCCTCCAGCATGGCCTGCTTAGAGGTCAATCCGAATGGAACTTCTTCGAAATTGACCGCACGTGCAGCAGGATTCTGCTCTGGCATCTTCGCTCTGGGGATTGCCATCCTCTCTTTTGCTGTTAGAGTCTTGTCGCTCATCAGACTGCCTCCTTGCCGCAGTTCTTACAGCCGTTTTCTTTGATGGCTCCGTCAGCTCTGCTTTGGTGGAATTGATATGCCAGATTCTCTTCACCAACGTAAGCGCCTGCCCTGGCGAATACATTATCCCAGTCTACTAAGTGCCCGTCGAAGTCGGGCCCGTCAACGCAAGCAAATTTGGTTTCGCCTCCTACAAGGACTCTGCAACATCCACACATTCCGGTACCATCGACCATGAGTGAATTGAGGCTGACAATTGTGGGGATGCTTGCTGGCTCTGTCGCTCTTGAGGAGGTCATCATCATGTACGTGCACCCAACGAAGTGTGCGTGATCGATCTTCTCGCCACTCTCCTCCAAGATCTTGATGGACTCCCAGACATGGCCTCGAACTCCACGAGAGCCATCCGCAGTAGCGATGATGACTTCGTCTGCCACCTCCCTGATTTTATCCTCGTTGTAGATGAGGTAGGCTGTGCGAGCCTCCAGAAGAGCAATGACTTTGTTCCCCTTTTCCTTGAAAGCCCTAGCCAGTGGGTAGATTCCTCCAAGACCGTAGCACCCGCCCCCGAGTAGAACAGTTCCAAACTTCTCAATCTCTGTGGGTTTGCCCAGAGGTCCCACGAGTGTATAGACGGCTTCACCTGGCTTCAAGCGAGTGAGTTTCATAGTTGAAACGCCAGCTTCCAAGTAGAATATCGTGATTGTTCCTTCTGAAGCGTCCCAATCGGAGAGTGTGAAGGGAATTCTCTCACCCTCGGCATCTGGAATCAGAATCACAAATTGTCCAGGCTTTGCACGACGAGCGATGGCTGGCGCTTCAAGTACAAGGCGCCTTACATTTGGAACTACCTGTTCGTTGATCACTATTGTGCCCTTCATCAGGCCACCTCCTTCACCTGAGAGTCTGCGCCCTCTTGTTTTGATAACCTCCTAACGAAAGCATCCATGGATTCGGTAGACAATGGGCGTTCTCTCTTTGGTAGGGCGTTAATGAATGTCTTCAGGTCCCCTATTCTCTCAGCAAGGATTGCGCCCCTGTACGCGGGGTTCCAGTCAGCAGCCTTCCGAACCCGCTTAATTTCGACTATGGCTCCAGAACCAAATTCCTTAGTAAACTCCTTTAGCTCCTTCGCCACCTTCTTTGAGCTCTTGTACTTGAAGCCCTCCGATCCAAGCTTCCTGCCAAGCTCAGTTAGTATTAGCCAATCCTGTTTCGAATTTCCAATAGGTGGAGTAACTTGTTTCAGCTTGAGCTGCTTCATCTCCATATTGACAACTGTTCCAGAGTCCTCTACAAAGCTTGCCGCGGGAAGAATCACGGACGCGCGATTATTCCATTCCGAGGGGAATGGAGACTGGTAGATTACATGCTTAACTTTCTTGAAACCTTTTACGGGCAGTGAGCCATCTGTCACGTAGAGGACATCAAGTTCACCTTTGGAGGACGCCATACGCATCTGTTCCAGACTTAGGCCCGCCTTGATTTTCTTCCCCCAGAGGGCTTCAAATTTGCCCCTGACACTCGATGCACTCACTGATGTGAGTCCTGGTAACAGATCTGGCTGCAGCCCAGCCATAATAGATCCCACCTCATTACCATAATCGAATGTAGGGTAGATTCGACCCTTGTCACCAATCAGTTTCAAAAGGGCTGTCATTGCCTCTCCCGGATTTCTCGCCTGAAGAATGCCAGAGCCGAATACAATAGCTCCGTTGCCCTTTGAAACAATTGATTTGATATGCTCTGCGTGCGGCTTCTTGACTCCCTTAAGCTTCTCCTCACCTTCAGCTAGCTGT
>Ga0114919_10001421_pt1 | contig 19144 bp, 23 predicted proteins | sample BlataG_FD_88682 | JGI IMG/M metagenome (GOLD analysis project Ga0114919, IMG submission 88682) | Deep subsurface microbial communities from Black Sea to uncover new lineages of life (NeLLi) - Black_00105 metaG | ecosystem: Environmental > Aquatic > Marine > Oceanic > Sediment | place: Atlantic... | reverse complement strand
ACGAAGAGTTGTTGCTCAAATGTTAGCTTGTATGGATGGATTACATGCTAGAGGGAAAGTAATTGTCATTGGGGCTACAAATCGTCCCAATAGTTTAGATCCCGCTTTAAGAAGACCGGGACGATTTGATAGAGAAATTGAGATTAAAGTCCCTGATGAGAAAGGACGTTATGAAATATTTTTAATACATACAAGAAATATGCCACTTTCAAAAGGAGTCAATATAAAAGAATTATCTAGACATACTCATGGATTTGTGGGAGCTGATATATCTGCAGTATGTCGTGAAGCGGCAATGGCAGCATTGCGAAGATATTTACCTCATATAGATTTAGAATCTGAAGAGATCGATCCAGAATTACTAGAACAAATAGAAGTGATTGAAGAAGATTTTGAAAGTGCTTTAAAAGAGGTCACACCTTCAGGAATTAGAGAGGTATTCATTGAAGTACCACGAGTTAAATGGGATGAAGTTGGTGGTCTAGATGATGTAAAACAACGATTAATAGAAGCTATAGATTGGCCATTATCTAACCCAAAAGTTTTTGAGAGAATGGGTATTAAACCACCCCGTGGTATATTATTATTTGGACCTCCAGGTTGTGGAAAAACTCTTTTAGCAAGAGCAGTAGCTACTGAAACTAAAGCCAATTTTATTTCTATTAAGGGGCCAGAATTATTATCAAAATGGGTTGGAGAAAGTGAGAAAGCAATAAGGGAAATCTTTAGAAAAGCCAAATTAGCTGCACCATGTATCATATTTTTCGATGAATTAGATTCAATAGCCCCTAGACGGGGGGGCCATTATGGTGATTCGGGAGTCACTGAACGTGTTATTTCTCAATTTCTGACTGAATTAGACGGATTAGAACAAATGAAGGATCTTATTGTAATTGCTGCAACAAACAGGCCAGATATCTTAGATCCCGCCTTAATTCGTCCTGGGAGAATTGATAGATTATTATTTATTCCAGCACCAACAAAAGAAGATAGAAGATTAATCTTTAAAATTTTTCTCAAAGATATTCCTCTTGCGTCTGATGTAAAAATTGATGAGTTATTAGAAATAACCGATATTTTTACAGGAGCAGATATAGAATCCTTTTGCAGAGAAGCAGCAATGGTTGCACTTAGAGAAAACATTAATAAAAGAAAAGTATCCAAAAATCATTTCAAAGAAGCATTACAATCCATACATCCTACAATTACGGATGAGATCATTAAATTTTACCAAGAATTTGAGAAGATTCTAAGAAGAGGTAGTATTCGTAAAAAGCCAGAAGAGCAATTTTTTGTGTAATTTCCAAATAGATATTTTTTATAAAAATTTATAATAATTAATTAAAAAGATATTTTAAAAAATGTGATATATAAGAATGAAATCAGAAATTTGGAGCGCTAAACCAGTAATCAACGAGATAATCGACATTATTGTATCTCAAAAAGGAGAAATTTTGGATCAAAGGCTTTTAGAGTTGTTAAAAAAAAGTTATTCATATTTAAATATGGTCATTCTGAATGAATATTTGTTGAAGTTAGAAACTATGGGAGCAATATACCTACAGAAAATTACAAAAACGAAAAGAATGATTACGTTACAGAAAAACAACAAAGTATTAAATAAAGAAGTGTTAGAAAATTTATCTTAATTAATTTCTCTCTTTCTCATGAATATTCCACTAGTGACTACACATTTCTAATAATGAGCGCGATTTTGTTGGATCGCAAATACGTTGGCGTACTTCAATAAATGCAGGATAATTTACTGCATTTCCAACAATCAATAATTCTCCGACTGCTAAGCTGGAAATCATATCAGTATATGATTTTGTAATGGATTCATCTGATTCCTGAATATGTTTTAAATCATAGGGGTTAGAGATTTTCAATATTAATTTAGAATTACATTGGGATAAAGCAGTAGAACTCAATCGTTTTGGACGCTGGGAGATCAAATTCAAACATGCCATAAATTTCCTTCCTTCTCGAGCGATCGTTTCAATTATCCATTTAGAAATTGCCTTTGATTGTGCCGCTTCAGGACAAAATTGATGAGATTCTTCTATAATTAACAGAAAAGGAGGAATTTTATTTTTCTTTCGGAAAAGAAAGAGTTGGCTTGCAATGTAATCAACTATAATCTGTTTTTTGCGAATAGAAGTCTCAGATTGTAAATTGAAAATTGTTAAATTTCCAGTTTTTAATAGATGTTCAATTGGAGGATTTTCTTGGGAGCCAAAGAGTTGTAGGTAATCTAATTCATCTAACCATCCAATTAAGGCTTGTTGAGTGCTTTTATTAATCTCTTCATCGTTTTCAATATTATCAATAATGTCTTTGATTGTATATGATTTACTTTGTTTTTGATTTCTAAGTTTTGTTAAAATTTTATTTAATTCTCTTACTTGGGCAGCTGAAATATTTTCTTGATACTTTTTAAAAGATTTAGCAAATAATTTTGGCACAGAAATCTGAAAATATGAAGAATCTTGAATGCTTACTCGATTTTTGAATTTCTTAATATTATGAAAATAAACATATTCACCATGGACGTCAATTAAGACAATTGCTGGAACCCCGCTCTCTTTATCCCTTAAAAGCAATTCTTCTAACAGAACAGATGTTAAATAACTTTTACCAGCTCCCGAAATTGCTAAAGTTGCAAAATGTTTATTCAAAAGTCTATTGATATCGATTTTTGCATCAAAATCTGCAATTTTAACTTTACCTAAATTTAAACCATTTTTATTATTGAATCCTAAGAATTCACTCAGAATTTCCTCACTGCACAGATGAACTTCAGCTCCCGGTTTAGCAGGAAATAACATCCGTTTAATGTTGGATATTTTTGTTTTAGTCTCATCCTTAAAGGAAATGATTCCCAGACACTTAATTATAGCAATTCCGTATTCAAAATTTTCAGATGGAAACATTCCTTTAATTACATTTAGATTATTTTCATTATAGTCTTTTACAGTTTGAACATTTGAAAAATACTCATTTTCTAAAATTATTTTTTCAACAATTCCAATCAGCCACCCCTCAGAAGTTTGAGTTATGCAGAATAAACCCTTTTTAACAACAGAATTTTGCTTCCCCTTAGATAAAACAAAAGCGTAATTTGATACATTTGGTAAATCCATCTGGGGTATAGAAAATACTGTTCCAATTTTATTTAACAAGTTAAATCTTTAAATCTCTTTTTTTAAAAACATATTACAATGAGGTTTATTTAAATAGTAATAGTGTGAAAGTTTTTAAGAGCACAAAAAATAGTTTTTAAAAAAATATATAAAAAATTTATTCAGTTTCTTCGATATTATATAATAACTTAAGAATAAGGTAATATCCATGGTCAATAAGGTATTTAAATAATATAATAAGCGCAATCAACGACAAAGAAGTGAATCCAATCAATAAAATTAGTTGTCCTTGGGAAAGTGAGCTTAATAAGGCTATTAAACCTTGGTATTCACCACTACTAAGAAGAAGCATTTCAAGAAGACTATAAAGAATACCAACAATAACAACGCAAATACTTATTAGAACACCAAATGCAATAATTTTTACGCCCACTTTTCCACTATATTTGTCTAATATCTGTCTTTTTTCTTTAAATAAAATTTTAAGAATTTTTTTATTGCCCTTTTTATATAATGCATAAAATGATACTAACAAAAAAAACAAACCTGCGAATAATCCACCTAGAATTACGATTTGCAATCCAAACCCCATTGCTAGGAATTCTTGCAGTTTTCCAGTTGGTAAAAATATATCTGCTAAAGTATATACTGCACCACCAATGCATATTATTAGTGATATTGTTAGAGATACGAAAAATATTTTCCCTATGGTTATTTGACGCTTTAGATATTTATCAATTTCTTCTGAATCTTGAACTTTTTCGTTATTTGATACTTCCATTTTAATTTTAACCATATTTAATTAAATATCTAACAGAAAAATAATGAAATAATTATAAAAAATTATTTATTTTCATGTAATTAAATCATTTGATTAAACATTATATTTTATTCTTGATTTTCTTCCTCTTTTTTTTTATATAAATTTAAATCGAAAAATTTTCGATATATATTGGAATTCTCCAAATTATTATAAAAAATATTATAAAAATTAAATATTGATCCATATATTTGATTATTTTCTTTATTTGGATACCATTTATCACTAATTTTACAAATATCATTTGCTGCTTTAGCAATATCAGGAAAAATTCCAGCACCAGAAGCAGCTAGTATTGCTGCACCCAAAGCCGAAGCTTCCTCCAATTCTGGTCTAAATACTGGTATTCCTACAATATCGGCCATAATACTATTCCATAAATTCGATCGGGAACCCCCACCAGTAACTCTTAATTCTTTTGATGAAAAGTTCAGTTCATTAAAAACTTGAATGTTCTTCTTAACTTCAAGGGCGACACTTTCCATAATTGCCCGATAAATATCAGCCCGCGTATGTCCTAATGTTAATCCAAAAAGAATCCCTCTAGCATAAGGATTCCAGTAAGGAGCTCCTGCTCCTGCAAAGTGAGGAATCATTATTAACCCATTTGCCCCTATAGGACTTCCTTCTGCCATTTTTGTCATTAAATCATATGGATCTTTTCCAGATTCAGTTTTTTCACGCTCTTCAAAACCAATTTGATCTCTAGCCCAACGAAAGACAGCTCCTGTAGTAAATATACTTGATTCTTGAACCCATGAACCTGGAACTGCGTGGCAACTGCACAATACTCGCTTTTTGGGGTCAAATTGAGGTTCTTCTAAATAAGCAAGAATAAAAGAGCCAGTTCCAGTAGTACATTTAATTCGCCCAGGTTCAACTACTCCAACACCTAATGCAGCTGCTTGTTGATCGCCTGCTCCGGTAATTACAAGCATTTTTTTATCAAAGCTAGTGTCATTTGCTGTTAATTCACCTATATCAATACCGCTTTCAACAGGTGTAGGCATTTTATCAAGATCAATTCCAAGTAAGGATGCAATCTCATCTGACCATTTTAAGGTATTTACATCAAATAGCATCGTTCTTGAAGCATTAGAAAAATCAGTATAAAACTGTCCGGTTAATTTATATAAAATATAATCATGAACCAATAGAAATTTATGAGTTTTATTATAAATTTCTTGTTTATTATTCTTAAACCAAAGAATTTTTGAGGCAGAAAAATATGGATCTATTGTTAAACCCGTTATTTTATAGATTTTATCTATTCCAACCTTTTTTTTAATTATCTCACATTCATTTGTTGTCCTTCTATCTTGCCACACTATTGCATTATATAAAGAATTTCCTTCTGAATCAATTGGAACTATGGTTTCACGCTGATTGGTAATAGAAATACTTACAATTTCTTGTGGGTTTATTGAAACCTTTTTAATTGCATTTTTTATTGTAATTTTTAATTTTTCATACCATTGCTCTGCCGATTGCTCAACCATTACTGGTGATGGAAAATAGCTCTCCCATTCTTCATAATGGCTTGAAACTATAGAACCTGTAACATCAAAAATAATTGTTCGGCATCCAGATGTTCCCAAATCTAAAGCAGCAACATACATAATTCTTAAGACTAAATATTGTTGTTATATGAATATTATTTGTATAAATCTTATAATATAAAAAAACTTTTAAGATTCCTATAAGATTTTTAAATAATTTAATCATTCATACTCAAAATTAGGAATTATTATTAATTTTTTAAGTGTTTTATATTTGAATCGAACTTTTATATGGGGGCATAGAGGGGCGGGGATTTATTCTGTTGAAAATACAATCGATTCCTTTCAGAAAGCTGTTGAAATGGGAGTTGATGGAATTGAAACGGATGCTCATCTTTCTAAAGATGAACAAATAGTTCTCTTTCACGATTATTTCGTGGTAAAAGATGGTAAAAAGATTGAAATAAAAAAATTGACTTTAAAAGAAATTTATGAAATTCGCCTTGAAGGAAATAAAACAATTCCTACCTTGGGTGAAGTATTTGATATATTTAAAAGTAAAAATATTAAGTATAGTATCGATTTAAAAGGCAATAATGTTGGTTTTAAAATAATTAAACTTGCTAAAGAATATAATATACTTGAGAAAGTAGAGTTAGTTGGAAACAATTTCTACCTTTTATCTAGGATAAGAGCAAGGGAAAAAGACGTCAAATTGATTTATTCGATATCAGAAAGACACCCAATTATTGCAGAAAAAGATTTAAAATTCAATAAGATGAATAAATTAAATATCTACGGTTTCAATATCAGAAATATTCAAGCTAAATTGAACTTTTTTAAGCAAATCAAAAATGCTGGTTTTGGCTTTTACGTTTGGGCTGTAGATACTCGATTTTTTATGAAAAGATTTTTAAAAATGAATTATAATGGTAAAAACGTGGATGCGATTTATACTAATTATCCAGATATACTTCTTGAATTGAGGAATAAAATTCAAAGAGAATAGAATTTAAGAGTTTGAAAAAATATTAACTCTTTTTTTTAATCTCATATCCGCATTTAGGACAAATTAATGGAGCAAAACCAATCTCATAACTGTGCAAACCTTCTATAAGACTACCGCATATAGGACATTTGGGCTTAAATGTTGGAAACCATTGACCATCAACATTTTTTATTGTTTTCCAATAATCCATTATTTGTTGGATTTTTCCCTTTTCAATGCCTTCCATCTCTAATCCTTTAATAATCGAATCACCTCTGGATTTTAAAAAAACTACAAATTTCATCTGATCTGGTGAATTTATTAAGGATAGAGTTGGTAATATACTATTCAATTTCATCCGATCGAAAAATGATGCCAATTCCATTGGTCCAATTGCTGCTAATATGCCCTTTCCTTCTTTATCAATTTGGATTAACAATTGAAACCCACGTTTCTTAAAGTCAAAACCCCATAAAAAAAACCAATTGGATATATCATATTCTTCCTTTTCTGGTCCAACAACTCTTTTAATAGAATCCTGTGAAAAATAATGCGGTTTTTTCTTAATATTTTCCTCAAGATCCTTAAAAAACTTATTTTCGATCTTTGGAAATTTTCCAAGTATATACTTCAAGGAAAGCAAATTCACGTCTGATGATATTTTTACATCTCGTGGATTCCAAGTATTAAACAGTGATACTTTGAAGTAATACATATTATTAAATAAAAATAAATTTACATTTAAATTACTCTAATAAAAAAATATATTTCTATTATAATTACTTAATGTGAAATTTTATGGCTATAAAAAAAGTAGGAATTCTGACGGGTGGAGGAGACGCCCCTGGCCTCAATTCCGTTTTATATGGAATATTACTGAAAGCATTTGATTCTGGAATTGAATGTATTGGAATTCAAAAGGGATGGAAGGGTTTTATGGAGAATATTAAAGAACCTCTTAATATAGCTGAGTTAGATGATTTACACACTATAGGAGGAACTTTAATTTATACATCAAGATATAATCCTTATAAAGCAGTACATAAACTATCGGACCAGAAGGAAAAAGAAGAATTAGCAAAAAAAATTGCAACTGAGATGGCATCGAAATTTAAGGATTTAGATATCGATGCTCTAATTGCTATAGGTGGTGATGATACATTAGGAGTTGCTGCTGCAATGTTTAAATATTCCAATGCAAAAATTATTGGAGTTCCTAAAACAATAGATAATGATTTATTAGGAACACATTATACATTTGGATTCTGGAGTGCAGTTCAACTAGCTTCAAATGTAATGGACAATCTTACAACCACTGCCAGATCCCACCAGAGAGTGTTTATTGTCGAAATTATGGGAAGAGATGCTGGTTTTTTAACTATGTATAGTGGAATTTCAACTGGTGCTGATATTATTTTAATTCCTGAAACTCCTTTTGATTTAGAATCGGATGTAATTGATGTGCTTAAAAATAGAGTAAGAAGTGGCTATAAATATCATCTTATTGCTTGTTCTGAAGGAGCATATCCAAGTAAAGAATCATTATTAAGAGATTTCAAGATAATTACGAAAAAAACAATAGATAATTTACCCAAAGATGAATATGGCAATCCTTTATTATCATCATTAAAAATAAGTAAAATATTAGTTCAAGAATTAAATTTGCGAGACGATTTAAAAGAAGAATTTAAGAAAAACGGTGTGGATTTTGAATGTAGAAGTGTTGTGTTAGGACATACAATGAGAGCAGGAACTCCCAATGCATTTGATCGAATTTTAGGATTAAGGTTTGGTTTAGCTGCCATGAAACAGGTGATTAAAGAAGATTTTGGTACAATGGTTTCATTACAAGGGAATAAAGTTCTAACCATGCCTCTTGAAGAGGGTGCTCGAAAAAAATATATAACAAAAGATAGTGATAAAATAGAATTAAGGGATTTATTAGTTAAAGTTCGCTATAAATCAAAACAGTAAAAAGTTTAATATTTTTTTAAAAATATTCAATTTTTAATGACTTTTCATTAAAGGGCACGATATAACTCCCACCTAATTCATCAGTTATTATTAATGTGAATTTAAATTCCCCATTAATGGCCCTATCTATATTCTCAAGGATTTTGTTCACTTTTTGATTTTCTTCAGATAAACCTTTTTTAAAAAACGAAACAGCATCTTTCATTCTAAATAATACACCCTCAATATTTGTAATATAAAAGTCTGCTGCAGGACCTGGCTCAATTTCCATTTCTAATTCAGGGATTTCTAATACACCTGAATATGACCTAAAAACTTTTGATTTTAAGTCTTCTTTCTCATAAACATTTAAAATAAATTTACCTGGCTTAATGGGTGTTTCTACTGGAATAAGATCATTTTTCGTAAAATCACATTTATTGCATTCGAATTTCATGATGAGATATTTATCTCCATCTGGAAGTTCATGAATATGCTTACTTAAAATGAGTCGTCCTTTCTTACAGATCGGACAATCAAACCAATTAAAATCTAAATCTTCTCCAGAGTCATCTTTTTTATTCTTTACCATATATAATTATAAATATAATTTGATTATGAAATATTTTATTAAAAATAAAAACAAATATTTTGAACACTTTAAAATTATACATTATAAAGGAGCATTGAAAAATGAAAGAGAAAAAAATTATTGAAGTAGCATTTCATGGCCGGGGAGGTCAAACAGCAATTACCGCTTCACAATTATTGGCGGAAATGGCATATGAAAGTGGTTTTAAAGATGCGATAGCTATACCAATAATTGGTGCTGAACGAAGGGGTGCTCCAATACAAGCTTTTTCTAAAATATCTAGGATGCTCAAATTAGATCATATAGTAGTGTATCAGACCCAGATTTTATGCTGATTTTTGATACTACTCTATTAAAGATTCCCAGAGTGTTTGCTACCATTAAAGAGGGAGTGATTTTAATCATTAATAGCAATCATAAAATTTATTTTAATAATAATTTGCAAAAGAGTGTTAAAATTTATATAGTCGATGCTACTGGGATTTCATTAAAGTATGGGTTAGCAATAGAGGGGTTTCCAATTTTGAATATTCCAATGTTGGGAGCATTTGCTAAGATATCTGGGTTTTATGGCCTAGATATTATGGAAAAAGTTATTAAAAAAAAATTTGGTTCAAGGGCTGAGAAAAATATGAAAACAGCAAGAGATGCATTTGAAACGGTTAAGGAGATGATTTAATTATGTGGAAAATAATAGCGGAAAGTAAAGATAAAAGACCTAAACTTCAAAATTATAAAAATTGGAATGAATTACCTCCAATTCCAATATCATTTCCTTGTTATGGAAGTATGGGAGAAACAGGAGATTGGAGGGTTTTTAGACCTGTAATAGACAAAAAAAAATGCACTAAATGTGGATTTTGCTGGATGTACTGTCCTGAAGGAGTGATTCAAAAAAGTGAGGATGGATTTTTCACAATAGATTATGTATATTGTAAAGGCTGTGGGATTTGTGCAAAAGAATGTCCTGTTAAAGCAATAGAAATGAAAAGGGAGAGTGAATTTGAATAATGAGTCAAAAAGAACAGGAAATTAAGTTTATATCAGGCAATGTTGCAGCAGCTTATGCAGCACGCTCAGCAAAGGTTCAAGTTATAAGTGCGTATCCAATTACTCCGCAAACAACAGTTGTTGAAAAGCTTTCAGATTTTGTCGATTCTGGAGATATGCCAGCCCAATATATTAAAGTTGAATCGGAACACTCAGTTATGGCTGCTCTAGTAGGTGCAAGCATTGCTGGAACTAGAACCTTTTCCGCAACAGCTGGACAAGGTCTTTTATATATGAGCGAGATGGTTCATTGGGCAGCTGGTACGAGATTACCTATAGTAATGACTATTGCATCGCGTGGAATCGCTCCTCCGTGGAATATATGGGCGGATTTTACTGATGTAATTTCACAGAGAGACGCTGGATGGTTAATTTCATTCGCATCTTCACATCAAGAGATTTATGATAGTGTTTTAATGGCCTATAAAATTTGTGAAAATGAGGAAGTTTTACTCCCAATGTTTATCGCATATGGTGGTTTCGTATTATCACACACATCTAAACCGGTAATTATTGAGCCTGATAATAAATTAGAGAAGTTTCTGCCACCTTTACCCGATGAAAAAGGCTGGCCACATATTTTTATTGATCCAGAAAGACCAATGATGCATGGAAATCTAATTATGCCTTCTGGTTTTTATTATGAATTCAGAATGAAAATTCATGATGAAATGATGAAATCGACGCATATAATTAAACAAGTTGCTTTAGAATTTGAAAAGATCTTTGGAAGAAGTTATGGAAATGGACTTATTCAAGAATATAAGATGGATGATGCGGAAGTAGCATTGATAAATATTGGAGGGCTTGCACTACAGGCAGAGCAGGCTGTAGATGAACTAAGACAGGAGGGTTATAAAGTGGGTTCAGTAAAATTAAGACATTTTAGACCATTTCCTATAGATGAAATTATAAATATAGCAAAAAAGGTTGATGTTATTGGAGTAGTTGATCGAGATACAGCTTTTGGATCCCCAACTGGAGGTGCAGTTAGTTCTGAATGCAAAAGTGCACTTCATAATACAGGAATAGATACAATTATTTTACCAATTATTACTGGGATTGGAGGGAGAGAAGTTTCAGTAGAACAACAGAAGGAAGAATTTAAGATATTAATGATATTAGAAGAGACAGGTGAGCTTCCAAAGGACATGATACATGGAACTCTCTGGGATGGCGTTTTGGAGGTGAAATAATAATAGTTAGTTTAAAAGAATTACAAGACACAACTGCAGAAGAATTATTCCTACCAGGGAACTCAACATGCGCTGGTTGTGGATTGGAGTTGGCACTTAGATGGGCGATGAAAGCGCTCGGTCCTAAGACCGCTCTGGTTGCTCCGGCAAGTTGCCTTAATGTGGTTGTTGGGTTATGGCCTAAAACTGCCCCAAATTTCCCCTTTATTAATATGGCATTTGCTGCAGCAGCAGCAGCAGCATCTGGTATATCTGCAGCCTTTAAAGCGAAAGATTCTAAATTTCCTGGAAAAGTGTGGGGGAAAATGACTTCCTTAGTCTTCGCGGGAGATGGTGGTACAACGGATATTGGAATTCAAGGTTTAAGTGGTGCAGCAGAAAGAAACTCCGATATTCTTTATGTTTGTTACGATAATGAGGCTTATATGAATACCGGTATTCAAAGAAGCTCGTCTACACCTCATGGGGCTAGAACTACAACTACACCCTTTGGAAAACAACGATTTAAAAAGAATTTACCTGCAATAGTGGCGGCTCATAACGTCCCATATGTAGATACATGTTGTATTTCTTATCCGATTGATCTTTATGAAAAATTTAAGAAAGCGAAAGAAATTAAAGGATTTAGATATATTCACATTCTTGCTCCTTGTCCACCTGGTTGGGGTTTTGCTTCTGAAGATACCGTAAAAATGGGGAAAATGGCGGTGGAAACTGGATTTTGGATATTATATGAAGTTGAAAATGGTGAATTTAAATTATCTAAGCCGAGTAAAAAATATTTGGATCCCTCGAAACGCAGACCAATTCAAGAATATTTAGAGATTCAAAAAAGATTTAACACACTTTCTGAGGTTGGATTAGTTAAATGGCAAGAGAATATAAAAAATGCATGGAAATACATTGAGTTAGAATTAGAATTAAAAGAAAAAAAGGAATAATTGAATAAGATGTTTAATAACAAAAAAGTTAGAAAGCCCAGATGGGTAAAAACAGCTCGATTTCTCGGAAGACAAATGTCTCGACTCAAGATGGGGCAGTCATATTATCAAATCGCAATGTCTACAATCAGTGCTATTTCTCTTATTTTTATAGCATTTGAACTTACAATTTGGATATTGATTATAGCATTTCCTCTAATCTTCCTCGGAGCATTTTTAATCGGTTATTTTATGGATATTTACAACATTAATTCTATGGAAATTTTCAAAACCAATGAAATAACGCACCGATTTCTTACAACCAGCGATGAAAAAAATCAAGAATTTCAATTACTACAATTAGAAATCATGTTAGAGGCATTTAAGGCAATGAGCGAGGACAAAAAGATAGAACCAAAGGTGCTACTAAAAAAGTTTGAGGAATATTATAAAAAATGGAAAGCACCAGAGGAATAAAGATTTTTTAAAGAGAAATTAAGTTGATTTTTAATGGGATTATTATTAAAATTGAGCAGAGATAATAAACTGGACCAAATTTTTTTGGAGAAAGCAGCCGATGCAGTAATTGAAGGTAAAATAATTGCATATCCAACAAATACCGTTTATGGTCTCGGTGGCGATCCACATAATCTTAAAGTGATTAATAGGATTTTCGAAATGAAATTTAGAGAAAGGGATAAGGGGCTTCCTGTTTTAATAAATGATTTAAACGAAGCTTTAAAAATTGGAAAATTTAATGAACTTGCTCAAAAAATTGCTGAAAAATTTTGGCCTGGTCAAGTGACTATTGTTGTTGAAAAAAAGCCGGGGTTTATTCCGGACGAATTAACGGGCGGTAAGGAGACCATTGCTCTCAGGGTCCCAGAAAATGAGGTTATTCTAAGTGTTGTAAATATTCTTAGAGAGAAAGGACATTTTGGTGGAATCATTGGAACATCTGCAAATATTTCTGATCAAGAGAATATTATAGAAGGAGAATATATACCAAAATTATTATTTGGTCAAATAGATGTAATATTAGATGGTGGAAAGACAATAACACAACGTCCCAGTACAATTGTTGATTGTTCTTCAGCAAAAAAGAAGTCGGAATTGAAATTTTTAAGAATCGGTTCAATTTCCAAGGAAGAAATTTTAAAAATTATTAATGATGGAGGAATTTAATGAGAAATTTTAATCTGTTAATATCAACATCAAGAAATAATGAAATAAATGCTAAGGCAGAACTTTTTTTTTTATTATTTATGATGGGTGATGAATTTCCCTTAATTTTTAGAGTGGAGTTTCCTGGATTATTTATTGCACTTACAAATTTAAATCCCAAAAAATGTATAGAGAAATTAAGGAAAATAGCACTAAAAAATCCAAATTTTTTTCAATATATCTTGAAAATAACTCCTATTGAAGATGCTTGCGAGACAGATTTAAATATAATAAAAAAGATCGTAACTGAGAATTTTCATAAAGTTGTAAAAAAGAATGAAACATTTAAAATCCAAGTTAGTAAAAGAAATTTTAAGACATCAAAATTAGAAATAATCGAACACGTTGCAGAAGGTCTTAATAATAAAGTAAATTTGAGAGGGCCAGATAAAATCGTAAATATTGAAATATTAGGTAATTTTACTGGTATTTCATTTATAACAAAAGACGATATCTTGAGTGTAGTTAAAGAACAAGTTAGTATTATTCAGGTTTAGGTGTTTTCTCCAAAGATAAAAATGCCATTTTTTCATAAATTATCTCTAAACATGCTTCATATAAATCATTTAAATTATTATTTCTAAACGCATCATCTTCATTAAATTTCTTTCCATTAGAATGAAATATAATTTCCAATTGATTCATACTGATTTTAAAATAGTCAATAATTTTTTGAAGTTTTGCTATAGATTTTTCCGTAATAATAGTTGGGTCATTAATAATGTTAAGTGATTGAGTGAGAGCTTCTTTTATTGTTTCTACGTTATTTTCATAACTAGCTATTAAATATGTAAGTTCTAATGGGGTTTTCGACTTTTTTTCATCAACTTTTATGCCGAAATATTTGATTGCTTCGGAGATTTGTCTTTTAGTTGAGAGATATAATAAAAATTCGAGATTTTTTTGATTAGAAATGTTTTTTTTATCAGAAAAAGCCTTATGCGTATTATAAAATGCTGTGAAAATATGTTCCGGAGAAATAACGAATTCTGGATTAAATATTTGTATAGTAGTTTGATTATATTGACTTTCGAACTTAGATATGAGATTAACAAAATAATCAATAATATCAACATTATCTTGTAACTTATATTTATCTTTCAAATTTTTGATATTTACTCTTATACCATCAAATCCTAAATAGATTTCAATGTTTTTACCTTGAGTTTTTACTGAAATTGTTTTTTGAATCATCTTAAATCGTAAGAATTATTTTATTCTATTTATCAGACAGGAAATCTCCAAAAAAGCCAGTCAGGCAATAGAACTGGGAATACTTTTACAATAATTCCAAAGATAAAGAATATGATTAGAATTACTGTTATTAACCAATCCTTTTTTGTATATGAAATTGAGTAATAATAGGTTCTATTTTTTGTGCTCCCAAAAGCCCTAGAGTCTAAAGCTTCCGCAATGTGAAATGCCCGTTTCATGGAACAGACAATTAATGGGATTAATAAAGGTATTAAATTCTTTGCTTGAGATATTAAGCCTCCTTGTTCCATTTCGTACCCTCTACTTTTTTGTGCATCAATTATATTTTGGGCTTCAATTGCAATTGTTGGAACAAATCTAAAAGATAATGAAAATGAAAACGCTATATTGTAAGGTACTTTAAGAGAAATAAGAGAAAGCATAAGATCGTCAGGATGAACCGTTAAAAAGAATAATGAAAATGAACTTACCATAATCATTATGCGTATTATCATTGATATGGATTTAGAAAATGTACTAAATAATGTATTAAAAATAATCAATAATAAAAATAAGAATGCCATCCCTCGTATGCTTTTAATCCATTTTTTAAATAATTGTCCAGCAAAAATAAATGGAAATAATGTAAGAAAAATAAAAAAGAGAATAAAAATTTCTTCAAACATAATTGCAAGAATACTATAAATAATTGCTAGCAGAAGTTTGGTTCTAGGGTCTAGATTATGAATAATTGTCTTCATTTGAATGAATTTGAATGCCTGCATGAACTCAAAAGACACTAGAACTTACCTCCTTCAGAAATTTCCATTTTTTCTTTAAAAAAAGAACCTAAAAATTGGATCATATTTTCTTTTAAATATACGTCATCTGGAACTTTTATTCCGGAGTCAATTAAAAATTTTGACAGTATAATCAATTGGGGTGAAATTAGAGAACCAATATTTAGTATTTGGTCTTGACTTAGAATTTTATTTGTTGGGCCATCAGCTATAATAAGACCATCAGCCATCAGAATTGTTCTTGGTATATTATCTATTGCAAATTCTATATCATGTGTAACAATTATTATTGTTTTTCCTTCTGAATGTTTCTCTTTTATTAAATTTCTTATGAATTCTACTCCCTCTGCATCTTGACCAATTGTAGGTTCATCAAACACAATAATTTCGGGGTTTCTACACATTATTGAAGCAATTGCCAATCTTTTTTTTTCCCCACCAGATAAAGTAAAAGGAGTTCTGTTTTGAAATTTTTTTAGTTTAAATTTTTCTAGAGTTAAATTAATTTGGTTTTCAAGCTCAGTTTTTGTAAAATTTAGATTTTTAAGTGAAAATCTAATCTCATCTTCAACGGTATTAGCAAACAATTGGAGATCGGGATTTTGAAATACGATACCTACTTTTCTCGTTAATTTTGACATTAAAACATTATTAACTTCATCATTTTCTATATAAACAGTCCCAGTTGTGGGTTTCAATAAACCATTGAATGTTTTTATTAATGTAGATTTACCTGCTCCATTTTTACCCATTATTCCTACAATTTCTCCTGAGTAAATATTAAGGTTGATTCCTTTTAATGCAATAGTCCCATCGGGATAATGATAAGTCAAATGATTGACTAAGATTTGAAGGTTTTCAAGTTTTTTTTCCATATTATCATTCTCCATCCAGTCTATTTTATATAATTTATCAAATTTTTAGTTTCTTCGATTGAAATTGGCAATTTACCGGTAAATATATTCTGATTCATTAATTTTTGAAAAACTGAAACACATTTCGGAATATTAACTCCTGAATTTAAAAATTTTTCTCCATTTATCACATTATGGGCTTCACCATGCTCAATAATTCGTCCTTTGTCAATCAATATAACTTCATCGGCTAAAGGAAGTACAATATCCAGTCTATGTTCAATAACTATTATTGTAGATATTTTTTTTTCAAGAAGGATCTTTTTCAATAAGTTAAGAATTTGAATTGCACTTTTTGGGTCTAGAAGTGAAGTTGGTTCATCAAAAATTATAATCTCTGGCTGTAATGCGAGTATTGAAGCAATCGCAACCCTCTGTTGTTCTCCACCACTTATTTCAAATGGTGCTTTTTTTCTAAGATGTTCAATATCTGTAATTTTAATACATTCTTTAATTCTCGAATCCATTTCATCCCAAGGAATACCAATATTTTCAGGACCAAACGCAATTTCTCGTTCTACATTCATAGCTATTAATTGATTCTCAGGATTTTGAAATACTAAACCTACATCTCTTGATAATGTTGATGTGGGAACATTTTTAGTATTTTTTCCTTTTACAAATACATCCCCTTTTATTTCACCGTGATAAAATTGTGGAATCAAACCATTCATTGCTCGGACTAAACTTGTTTTTCCCGAACCTGTAATTCCACACAATAAAATGAATTTACCTGACTCTATGTTTAATTTAATATCTTTCAATACGAAATCTTGTGCTTGGTCGTATTTAAAACTGAAATCTTTAAATTTAATTAAATTCAAGGCAAAAACTTTTATTGTGAGTTATGATAAATATTTCTAAGATTATTTTTCTATTAATTTTTTCTTAAAATAACTAAAAATTTTTTCTATAGTAGATTCAAGATTTAGTTTTCCAACGTGGGATGCAGCTCCATTATGTCCTCCTCCGTTGCCTTGGCTAATTTCGGAAATTTCATTAAAAAGTTCTCCAAGATGAATCCCAGCTTTATTTATTACTTTTTGATTTGCCCTTGCAGTTATTCTAAACGCATCGCTTTTTTTTGAAGGAGAAATTACTAATACGATATCATATCCTAAACTTATTAGCGATGTAGCCACACTTGATTCATAATTACTAACTTGAGTTTTGCATACTAGCCAGTCTCCATATCGAATTAATTTACTTCTTTGACTCCCCTTAATTATTGCAATTTTTTCCGAAACATCAACTTCCATCTTAAGGATACCTAGGATTTTTTTATAATCTAATCCTTTTTGAAGAAGAAAGTTAAATCGACTAAAGGTTTCATTAGTTGCATATTTAAAATTACCTGTATCTGTAAGAATAGCCGCTGCAAATAAATGTAAAATGCATTTATTCAATTTGATATTAAAAAGTCTGAGAATGTCAAGAATTATCTCACTGGCAGAAGTGTAATTATCCATGATGATATTGTATTTGTCAAGAGGTTTATTTTTTAAATTATTTCCTTTTCTGTGATGATCAATGTATATTAAATTTGATTTAATGTCCCGATATTTTAGATTTAATTCTTTAAATCTAATTTGATTATAATTATTTGTATCAGTAATGAGTAAAATATCTGGTTTGAAATCAATATTAGAAGATACATTTAAAATTTTACATTCACATATAGATTCAATTATTTTAATTATTTGTTTATTATACTTGGTGCATTTTGGAAATCTTAAATCTATAAGTGAATGTTTCAATATTTTACTTAAAAAAAGTTTTAAACCAAATGCAGATGCTATGCCGTCTACATCTGCCAAACTATGGGTGGATATTATTATATTTTTTCCTTCGATAAATGAAATTATATTCGTTATATTTTTTTTTAAGTTAGAATTCATAATTGTTAATTTAAGATTGGCTTATTCCTTGATCCTTAAAATCTTTTTCTAGTGCTATTCTCAATGTTTCTAATTGGGTTTTTGTTCGTTCTTCTCGTTGGGTTATGGTTTTTAATTTCAAGTCAATTGAAGCTTTTTGACTTTTTTTCTCATCCAACAATCTATCTCTCTCACTTTTTACCATTATGCCCCCAATAGACTTATAAACTTCTTTATCAGATTCTGTTTTATCTAATTCTCCAATTGCAAGTTCAGCATCCCTCAATCCACGTTCTAATTCAAATCTTTGTTGAGTAAGAAATTCGAGAGTTCGAACCAGATTATTATAATTTTGCAATTTATTTTTTAGATCATCAGATAAATTCTCATAGGGTAAGCTCATAAAAATTTCCTCTTTCTTTTAATATAACCTAATTATTTTAATAACTTTTTAGATTTTTCTAACATTTTTCCAAAATTTATAATATCTGAAACGGCTGCTCGAAAAGCAGTTATATCAGTTGCTGTTACGTTAAAAATTATAGAATTTTTACCTTTTTCAATATTTAGTGATGTTCTTTTTCTTGATAATTGAGAGAGTTCAGGAATAAAAGAGTTATAAGAAATATCACGTATTTCTTCGTCTTTAAATTCAATTTCAATTCTAGAAATAATTTTTTCCATTATTATTCTTCAATTTCTAATTCTCGTTGTTTTCTTTTTGTAATTCGTTTTGATTCAATCCCCCTTTGTGTCTCCATTTGGTAAGAGCCTCCTGTGAATTCACAGCCGCATTTTTTACAGTACCATATTCCTGTAGATTTTCTCTTGATTACTGGAGTAAAGCATTTAGGACATTTAGGACTAGAGTGTAATTGGTCTTCTACTTTTTTGACTCGTTTTCGAATGGTTGTACCATATCGGGCTCCATATCTTCCTGTAATACCAACTTTTTTCGTTTTTGACATAATTTT
>Ga0114919_10001419_pt1 | contig 19157 bp, 13 predicted proteins | sample BlataG_FD_88682 | JGI IMG/M metagenome (GOLD analysis project Ga0114919, IMG submission 88682) | Deep subsurface microbial communities from Black Sea to uncover new lineages of life (NeLLi) - Black_00105 metaG | ecosystem: Environmental > Aquatic > Marine > Oceanic > Sediment | place: Atlantic... | reverse complement strand
GAATGAGGATAAATTAGTTTTTGGGGTAGAGTTTTTTTTCAGGAGAGGGTGAGATGGGAGGGGATGAGAGGAAGGGGGATGGGAGGAGATTGGGAGGCCCTCCCCCCCCCCCCCCCCCCCCCCTCTCTCTCGGGGGTATATAACACTGCATAGTTTGATAATAATCATAATTCAGTTCACATCTTGATGAAAGCTACAATACCATTTCTAAACTATATTTATATCTATATTTATAGCACATATTCAATTTCTAATACCTTGCCTGTAATGCAGCCTGTAACACGATCCTCCCTGCCTTTTTGGACAAGTGCGCGTTATATTCCCCACACCCAGGATGATGCAAACAACTAGGACATCCATCATCAAGCCTACAATCACACCCCTCCAACATCTCCACCGCCTTGGTCAACACCTCCCCCATCACCATAGCAGCAGCAGCAGCCACACCAATACCCCCCTGATACTTGTCAAATATCAATATCCTCTCTATCTTCACCTTGCCATCATCAATGCTGGTGTCACATTCAGCTCCAATGTCGCCGGGGTCACACATGACAAATAATGGGAGGGCATTGAGGATCTGATGACTGGCAGCGTGTACGCCTTCACTGAAGGACAGACCAGTTTCTTGTAGGGTAGCTCTCAAGGAAGGTGGCAACCTGATAAAGGTAGCTTGAGTGTCATATTGTACATCTGGCATTCTTAGTTCCACTGTGTCTATGATTTGAGAAGTACCACGTTTGATGCGATGAAAACCAGCAAATGTGGTAGTCACTTGAGCTGGACTGCATTGAGCCTTGGTTGCAACGTGTGATTGTTGGCCACCAGGGAAGGCAGTTTGACCTCCAACTACGCGTATCTGGGTGTGGTCAATAATTTGAGTATAATACGATACTTTAATTGGTCTCACTATAGCCACCTTGGTTGAATGATCAATCTTGCTGCATATATAAGTCTTACCCTGATGGAGGTAAATTGCTCCATCGTACACTTGAAAGAAAGCTTTCCCTTCCTCTACTTCTTCTAATGTGGTATTAGTGCTTTCATCTACAATAGCATACCTCCCTGGGTCTATTGCTCTCAATTGTATTTTGGATGATGGTTTGTTGTGAGGTCCAGAATAATGAAGAATAACGTGGTTTTTGTTGTGATGAGATGCATCCGGGGATAGGATCTGGCTGGTAAGAAGATCTTGAGTTGCCTTGTTGAAATGAGCAGTACCAAAGAGTGCTGCATCTATATGAGTATTCAAGGGCAGTTCAGCAGCTGCACATACAAGATGATCGGACATTACTCTCAGATTGTTGGTACTTGCTATTGCTCTCTCCATAGGCTTACTGAACAAGGAGGCTGGGTGATTCATGAAATGTTGATCCAAAGGTCCATCAAACGCAACATATAATGCAACAGAGTGTTTCCCTCTCCTCCCTGCTCTTCCTGCTTGCTGCCATAGACTGGCAATAGAGGAGGGGAACCCCAGTGTGATTGTAATATCAAGCTGACCAATGTCAACACCCAACTCCAATGCATTTGTAGCAGCAACTCCTCTCAGTGTTCCATTTTGTAGAGCATGTTCTACATTTCTTCTCTCAGTAGGACTGTATCCAGATCTGTATACGGCAATAGTAGGTACAAGATCAGGAGCTGTAGTGGAGAGGATCTCCTTGGCATAGGATGCAACAAGTTCAGATAACTTTCTAGTCTTGCAAAAAGCCAGGGTTTGAAGACCATGTTGTACCGCTTCTGCAAGTAACATGGCTGTTTCTACTATGGGACTAGATCGCCTTTCTTCATCATTCTTCTTTTTGGCCAGAAACATGAATCCTTTACGACTTAGGATGATACTGCGATCATCATTGGCATTGTCCGTACAAATGTTGTTACATGTTGGGTGCGATGATGGTGCTCCTTTCACTATCATCCCTACAGCTTCAATGGCCTTGAGAGCATCTTCTGCCAGCTTTTTAGATCTTGCTGATTGTTTGGTGGGTGGATTGACTTGCTTGCTTTGTTGTTTCTGTTGTTGTTCAGATGCTGCTGATGATGATGCTGCTCCATTCCTTGGTGGTCCAGCCATCTCCACACCACCACCAACATCCAGATGGTGAATATCTTTGATAGCCATACTCCTATGCTGTGATATTAATAGTGGTGGATTCCATAAAACATAGCTCTTAGATCCATGAGGAGATCCATCTTCATCAACTCCATTTACTTGACTCACATCAACGCCCAATAATGCAGCTGAATGTTCTACTGGACACGCGATAGTGGCACTGGTGAACATAAACGTAGGTAGCCTTGTATTACTATTATTATTATACAGAGATGCAATTCTCCTTAATCTTCTGAAAACCATAGCACAGTGACACCCAAACACGCCTCTCATTGCATGTGCCTCATCTATCACTACATATCGTAGATTTTGAAATAACCTTGAAAAGTTGTTGTGATAGGGGAGGATGCTGGTGTGGAGCATATCTGGGTTGGTGATTAATATCTGAGCTCTTTCAATAATGGCTGGCCTCACTGTCATCTCCGTATCACCATCATAAATCTCCACACATGGTACTTCAGTAATATAATTACCATTATCATCACCACCAAAAACTGCAGCTACAATGGTTTCAATATTCTGTAATTGATCTTGAGCTAATGCCTTGGTAGGAAACATCAACAAAGCACATGCATTCCTATCCATTATCAATGCATTCAATATAGGAATAATATAGGCCATTGATTTACCACTCGCAGTTGATGTTGCCAGTACCGTATGTCTTCCAGCTATTAATGAATCTATTGCTGCAGCTTGATGAGTGAACATACCGCGAGGCAGTTTGTTCACCACTGGTGATGTCAACGTATTCATGATGATGGGTGATGCTAGTTGGGCAGTAAGTGCAGTGTATGCAGCTTGTCTGGCTGGTAGTTCCTCTATGTGTGCTATTTGGTTGGTGTACCAGGGGAGGGTGGTGAGGTGGGAGAGGAAGGCAGTGGTTGACATTGGTGATCTGTCTCGACATGGGGCATGTTTCTTGGATATCTGGGGAGCTTGGGTTACTCTATTAGGCTGGTGTAATGTATGGTTGGATTGCTGTCTTTGTTGCTGCTGACGATGTTGGAAGGAACAATAAGAAGAGACCTTGGCGACATCCATAATATCTTGTAATGATAACTTTGCCAAGAAGTCAGCATGCCAAGCCTTGTGTTGACGTAGAGAATATGTCTTGTACTTGGCATTATGAAGCTTCATCATGCAATTGAGTACAGAGTGTTTGACTGCAGCTATTAATTTTGCGTGTTTGCTGTTGGTGGTAATAGGAGGGGTAGGGGTGTTCATGTCCGTGTCTGTCTTTCCAGCCATCTTCTTCCCAACAATAGAAGGGAAGGTGGTGGGATCATCCTTCAATGCCCATGCATGTTGAACATCTATTATCAATGTATCATCACCACCACCATCTCCCTCATAATAATCTTTGTCACTATGTGCTAAAATTCGGTGATGCTGTGATACAAACACGCATGCAGGTGCAATTATATGCAGAGCCTTGATCATATCTAGATCTATCCATGTAGGTGCAAAACTCTTAATATTCTTCCATGTCTGTTGTAAGCTACTTCTCTTTAGAAGAGATATAATATTGCACAATATAATGAGGGTCTTCTCTAATGGCTGCCATAGAGGGTCTGGTACAATGAGGAAGGAGGTATTGAATATATTATTATTGTTGACTGGAGCTGCTTTGTTGAAGTTATGTTGTTGCTGTTGTTGTTGCTGTTGTTGTTGTTGTTGATCATCCTCATTAGCAGTATTGTGACTTGTTGGTTTTCTCTTTACTCCTCTTATGGATCTGGATGATGCTTTTTCATTGGTCATCTTTATCAGATCTTTGGAGCGTAAAGCTGCCAATCCTTTTAACGTTAAACCAGACTGCTGCTGCTTCTGTTGTGGTTGTTCCACTTTATCATCACCATCAACTCTAATTTCAGTTTCAGTGGTAAGATCTATTACTACTTCAGGCTGGTACATTCTTCTTCTTTTGATTGGAGATGCATTGGGTCTTGATAGGTAGCCAGGTTCCAATGAGTCTAATTTATTTGGGGATTGTAGAGAGGGAGGTGCGATCGTGGTGGTAAAGAGGGGCGACTTTGGCGGTGCTTGAGGAATAGGGGGAGATTGTCTCCTCGTAGACTTGGTGGAATTGTCAACAAAGCATGCAGTGAGGAATTCACCTTGCTGTATGTCAGGAATGGTGTCGTTGTTTTTGAGAGAGACGCCCTGCAAAAAGTGTGGTTGGGGTGAGTGAGGGCGATTGTCGGGTGAGAAATGAGGATGGTTGCTGCTATTGTTGGATATGCTTCAGTACAAGTTCTGCAGATTACTTTGAAGAACAGCTTGCAGCCCAAGAAACGTTCATTTTGTGTCGATAGAAGTTCTTTCAGGTCGGCAATCGTTTTTTCAACGTCTCCAGGTGATGTCATCTCTACTGAGAAATGCTCCCCAGTCAGGGTCCGTAACTCAATTATATACTTCATTTATGGTTTCATCGTGTCACATTCAAATCGAGTGTTGCTCGCCACAATGTATAAGAAGTGTCAACAAAAGAAAAGTACACCAAGCTCAACCCTGCCGCTCTCTTTCACTCTGCTCCCTACACATCAAGAAATACAGTGGGTTCGCCCTGCTCCCTGGCAACAACCCTCCACCCTTTTCTTTTGTCCTATACCCCAGCCCTACAATAACACCTGGACCAGCTAATCTAACGTAATCAGTAAACCCCTGACCAAACAGCAACGATGCACCTCTAGGTCTGGGCCAGCTCAACACCTCCTCTCTCAATGGCAACTCCTTAATATCAAAGTCATCTCTATCATAATGCAGCACTGCATCACACACATCCCTCGTTATTGGTACAAACTCCGTCGTTATATCTGCTTTAAAATACAATGGGCCAGGATACAAATATGAGCCCAGGGGTCCACCAGTGAACACTCTCCCACATATCTCCCTATTACTACTGCTGCTGCTCTTTGGAGATATCCAGAATGCTTTTCTAAACCTTCTAATAATGGGCAGATTTAATGCGGCTTTGCCTTTATAATATATAATATCATCTTGAGAGTTGGGTAGATCTCCAAAAGAGTACTCCAACATTGAAATTGATGATGATGATGATGATAATGATGAAGTATTTACCATTCTAGCAAGGGTACTGTTGTTGACGCTGTATCGTTTCCCAGCAATATCCCATAATCTTCTGATATTAGCAGAAGACATGTACCTCAATAGCTTTGTCTTATGTTCTATAGGTATTTCTCTTATAGATTTCCATATGTTGATGCCCAAGTTGCCTTCATCTGGGTCGTATGGCAGCAGCTTGTCAGCGGTTTCTAAGGTGTTGATGACTACCTTAATACGATCATTTATATCTGCTGCAGTGAGGGGTTCAGTATCTGAAGCGTTGGATCTTGGTATGGATGAGGTTGTTCTGATGCATGTTGAGCAATTTTTACATCTAAGCAATGTGGAATAAAGGGAGTGTTTGTTGGTGAGTCGCCGTCGGCAAGGTGGCGGAGTCAGGCGGCGGGAATGTAATGTGAAGTGTCCTACTTCAAGCGACATCTTCAGCGACAAAACCCCAAGTGCATTAAAACATCTGATTCAGGCGGATTAATAGAAGGACTCAAATGCACCCTGGTGAAGTGAGAGTCATCAGAATTAACAAATTAAAGAAATGGCAGTGGATGAGCCGCCTCCCTCTGTTTTTATCCACAAAAGGCCCACCTTGCCTTATCCACCACCACCACAGTCGTAATTATCAATTATCATATACATATTCTTTATCATGGTGCATCAACAAAGTCTTCTTAGTGGCCGTAAAGGTCAATTGAGCCGCAATGCGGCAAAGATTGCACCAAAGATGAGTGGTCTTAACTCTAAGCGCATTGCCACTTTTGCTGGCTTTTCCAAGACCCTAGCACCAACTAAAGTAAGATGATATGGCAGTTCTCTCCCCAAAATTCCAGGTCAAAAAAGTGGAAATTCCTTTGACACATAAGAAGCTCCCATCTTTCCACGTGCCACTATTTTCTGACACATTTGTTCTCTATCGCACCTACAGGTCCCATCAAGCACCAATGGACTCGTCCAGAAGCCTGAAACTAGACGTGGAGCCTCCCTTGTGGTCCGTGCAATTGCCGACGGTAGTAAGTCCAACAACGCCCTTTCCCCCCTCCTCCTCTTTGTTTCAGCAGAGGAGCAGTTTTCATTATTTCCCAACATTCATATCTCTCTCATCAAGCATTCATACTAAACCTCACCATCCAACCACTCTTTTCTCTTTTACATTTCAGTGGTCCGTGAAATCCCACTAGGAAAGTACCGTAACATTGGTATCATGGCCCACATTGATGCTGGAAAGACGACCGTAACCGAACGTATTCTCTTCTATACTGGAAAGAGTTACAAGATTGGTGAGGTGCATGAAGGAACTGCCACCATGGATTGGATGGAGCAGGAGCAAGAGCGTGGTATCACCATCACCAGTGCAGCAACCACCTGTGCATGGCGTGACCACCGGATCAACATCATCGACACCCCAGGTCACGTTGACTTCACGCTGGAAGTTGAGCGTGCTCTTCGTGTTTTGGATGGAGCAGTGGCTGTCTTTGACTCTGTTGCTGGTGTGGAACCACAATCTGAGACTGTCTGGCGTCAAGCAGACAAGTATGGAGTTCCAAGAATCTGTTTTGTCAACAAGATGGATCGCATGGGGGCCAACTTTTACCGTACAAGGGAAATGATTATTGCCAACTTGGGTGCCAACCCCCTGGCTGTCCAGCTCCCTATTGGAAATGAAGATGCTTTTGAAGGTGTTGTTGACTTGGTCAAAATGAAGGCTATAGTGTGGAATGGTGAGGAACTTGGAGCTTCATTCGAGGAGAAGGACATTCCAGCAGACATGCAAGAACTGGCTGCAGAGTATCATGAGAAGTTGATTGAGGCTGTTGTTGAGCAGGATGATGATGTTATGATGGCATACCTTGATGGTGAGCTCCCAGATGAGGCTACCATTCGCAAACTCATCCGTAAAGGAACCCTTGCTAATGCATTTGTTCCACTCATGTGTGGTACTGCGTTCAAGAACAAGGGAGTCCAGCCACTGTTGGACGGTGTGGTGGACTATCTTCCATCTCCAATAGAACTCCCAGATGTCAAAGGAAGTGACGTTGATGACCCAGAAAAGGAAATGAACCGTAAATCTGACGATGCAGCGCCATTCTCAGCTCTTGCTTTCAAAATTATGACTGATCCATTTGTAGGCACTCTTACATTCATCCGTGTTTACTCCGGAGTGGTAGAGGCAGGAACATATGTGCTCAATGCAGCCAAGGGTAAGAAGGAACGTATTGGTCGTTTGTTGGAAATGCATGCTAATAGTCGTGAAGATATCAAGGCAGCCCGTGCCGGTGATATTGTTGCAGTAGCTGGTCTCAAGGATGTCATCACTGGTGACACTTTATGCGATGAAAAGGCGCCAGTACTATTGGAACGCATGGATTTCCCAGACCCAGTCATAAAGGTTGCTATTGAGCCAAAGAGTAAGGCTGATTTGGACAAGATGACTACTGGCCTCATTAAATTGGCCCAGGAGGATCCATCCTTCCACTTCTCTCGTGAGGAAGAGACCAACCAGACTGTCATTGAAGGCATGGGAGAGCTGCACTTGGAGATTATTGTCGACCGTCTCCGTCGTGAGTTCAAGGTTGAATGTGGGGTTGGTGCTCCACAGGTCAACTACCGTGAAGGTATATCTAGACCTGCTGAAGTCCGTTATGTGCACAAGAAGCAGAGTGGAGGCAGTGGTCAATTTGCTGATATTTGCATCAAGTTTGAGCCAGGTGAAGCAGGCACTGGATTTGAGTTCCGTAGTGAAATCAAGGGCGGTGTTGTTCCAAAAGAATACATCCCAGGTGTGCTCAAGGGTCTGGAGGAAAGCATGGCCAACGGTCAATTGGCTGGCTTCCCAGTGGTAGATGTTGTTGCCACCTTGGTTGATGGATCTTACCACGATGTTGATTCCAGTGTTCTCGCCTTCCAGATCGCCGCTCGTGGTGCATTCCGCGACGGTATGAAGAAGGCTGGCGCTCAGTTGTTGGAACCAATCATGCATGTTGAGGTTGTGACTCCAGAGGACCACATGGGTGATGTTATTGGTGATCTCAACTCTAGGAGAGGCATTGTGCAAGAATTTACAGATAAGCCAGGAGGAATGAAGCTGGTGAAGGCTGATGTCCCACTCAGTGAAATGTTCAATTATGTCAGTACTCTGAGAGGTATGTCCAAAGGACGTGCCCAGTACTCTATGAAACTTGACAGATATGATATTGTACCTAGTCATGTTCAGGAGAAGGTCATTGCCGATAGCAAGGTGGCTGCTTAAATATTTTGAATGAGAAAAGTAGGAGGAGGAGGAGTAGCAGAGTCCCCTAGCAACAAGTACTTGTTGATTTTATACAGTTGTGCTTTTGATAAATGATGATGATGATTGTAAGAGACTATTAAACCAAGATTATGAATATTACACACGGCAAGAATAACAATTGGAGTTTACATATTTTATTCCCTGCCTTTTTCCTTGCACAGCACTTCCCCCTTCTCATCAGCATCTTCCTCCACCACAACATTAGCTGCCACATGACAATCTCTCAGACTACACTGTTCCAGCAGCTGACACCCACTAGCAACAACACAATTCTGTATGTAACATCCATCAGCTACCTTGATATTATCCATCAACACACTGTTTAGTATCTTGACATTAGATCCAATCTTGCAGTTTCTACCTATAACTGATCTCTTCACTGTGGATTTATCACCCAGGGTTGAATCCTGACCCACCATGGATCCAGCAGATACGGTCGTCTTGGTCCCTGTTTGAACTGAGACATGAACAAAGTTGTCATACTTATCATTAGGAGATTCTCTCAGTACACGACTAGCTAGGTCAGGACCAACCACCTCTTTATTGGCATCTGCATAGGCCTGTACTGTATTGGCTCTCTGACAATAACTGCCAGAAGGTAGAAGGTAGGTAGCGCAATACCACTCTAACTCTGTTTCATCATCTTGGTGGTGCAGTTGCAGACTTCTACTGCTGCCACTAACACTGTTTAAATCCGATGTTGGTGCTCTTGTAATTGTTGTTTCTGCTGCAGTTGGGGCTGATGTGGTGGATTCTGCAGGGGTTGTTGGGACTGGACACAGCTGCCTATTAATCATGTAGGGGATGAGATGAGATTCCAAATGTTTCAAATTAGGGTTGCTATCCAAGACTCTTTGAGTTATTTTAGTGTTGAATATATACACCTGTAAGTCGACCAAATCAGTCCGTACATCTATGCGTCCCCAATGCTGAGCAGCTGCTGCAGACATTCGCAGCTCTCTCACAGTCTCAGGAGAGTGCACGTGGCAGACAATACGGGAGCCATCATCTGTCAGACCAATGTAGTCCACTCCCCGGGGAGCATATCCTGGTTTAGTTTCAGTAGCAGGACTGGTTTTTCTCTTGGATAGTAACGCAGTGACAGCTGCATTGTTGAGATGATGTACCATGAGAAGAGATCTAAGGGAGGCATCTGTGATGACATCACCTCTGAGCAGAATGAAGGAAGAGGTCTTGATGCGAGAGGTGAGCACTTCTCTGAGGGCGTCGACTGCAGCGGTATTTTCGCTGACACTGACAACCTCTACCTTGGTTATACCGTGGGATGTTGCCAACCATGACTTGACAGATGCAGCTGCAACATCTCCTTGACAAACTACAAAAACTTCGTTGATGCCAGCGTCTTCCAACGTGCGAAGTGGGAAGGTGAGCAAGACTTTGTTGGCAATGGGGAGCAAGACTTTTGGTATGCCCCCGTTGTTGAGGGGGTGCATTTTGCTTCCCCCACCGCCAGCTAGGATGATAGCTTGATGTGCTTGAGTTGCACCAGGCATCATGCTGTCTTTGTACAGAATTTATGAAAACGGGTTGGATGAGATGACACCAAAATCAGATGAGGAGAGTCGCCAACTTCAATAGATCGGAGTTTTATGATACAATAGATTGGATTATTTGATGTCATAGATACATCAATATGACCATTCTTTTACCTTGCTACATTGTGGGAGCAATAGTTTTCAGAACTTTTCTCTCTCATCTGGAGGCAACGACAGCTCGACTCCGAGAATGAGTGTCACAGTGTGCACCCCCCCTAAAATTATGATAGGTCTCATCTGAGATTCAAGTTGGAAGTCATGCACTAGTTAGCTCTGTGGCATAAGAGGCCTGCAAGGTGGGGAGATCAAGATTCCAAGTAGGCTTCTTGTAACATCTGAGGATGTAGTGTTCCTCTCTTCCAGCGGATTGCAGCGAGCAGAGAGGAGCGGTGACAAGAAGGATAGATATTTCCCATCAAAACCATAGACATCGATCTGTAGGTGTACTCTTATCGTAACACGGTATACACACAACTTTGTTTATTCGAATCCTTTCAGTCAAACTCCTTGGCAAGTCCCTGATATTGTTTTCTTGTGAATGATTCTTCGTCCAGCAGCATATTCAGCTCTGGGTTTGATAATAAGGTTGCCTCTAACGCATGAAGTACGCATTTTAAGTAGTTTTAAGGGTTGAAAAGATGTCTAGTGGTCTGTTGCGGTCCATGAAGGCAAAATTGAGTGGAACACCAACACCCAGTAAAAACAACAAAGGAGGACCAGATAAAGATGGACGGATGATGAACTTAGATGCAGATAAAGCTAGCAATAGTATGGCTCGAGGCAACAACGCTGGAATTGATACCAGTGAACCCATGAAGATTGATCACACCACGTCGGGGCCTCGAGATTTGAGTCAAAGTGACCTATTAGAGCTGTATAAAAGTAAGTGAAACCATCTTGCGTGCTGTATGAACCATATGCTTTCAATTTCTACCCAAGGTTTAACCTTTTCACCTACCTTCTCTCTCCTTGATCTCTCCATCCACTACGCAGCCCCTCTCCCCTCGTTCCGAGACGTCCAACCCGCAGAGAGGCAAGCTCTCTTCATCAAGAAACTCCGGCTGTGTGCTGTCAACTTTGACTTCTCAGAGCCTTCACTCCATGCTGACGAAAAGGAAACCAAGAGACAAACATTAATGGACTTGGTAGATTACGTCAACTCTGGTCCTGGCAAATTTACCGAGGCAGTATCAGAAGACATCATCTTCATGCTATCCAACAACCTATTTAGAGCGATACCTCCTTATAAACCGTCTATAGATCCTGATTCATTTGAAGAAGAAGAAGAACCCAACCTAGAACCAGCATGGCCACATTTACAACTCGTGTATGAGTTTCTGCTACGATACGTAGTCTCCAGTGACACTGATGCCAAGGTAGCTAAAAAATACATAGACCAGCAGTTTGTAGTCAAATTGCTGGATTTATTCGACTCTGAGGACCCCAGAGAAAGAGATTATTTGAAGACCATTCTTCATAGAATATATGGCAAGTTTATGGTACACAGACCGTTCATCAGGAGAGCCATTAACTATGTATTTTATAGTTTTGTCTTTGAGACTGAACGACACGCTGGCATCGCTGAACTACTCGAAATATTGGGATCTATCATCAATGGATTTGCTCTACCACTCAAGGAAGAACATAAGCAGTTTCTACAGAGAGCATTGATGCCATTGCATAAACCTAAATGCCTGCTGGCATATCAACAGCAACTCCAGTATTGCGTCACTCAGTTTGTAGAAAAAGATCCCCGTTTAGCAGAACCAGTATTGAGAGGATTATTAAAGTTCTGGCCTAGGACCATAAGTGCAAAGGAAGTTGCATTTTTATGTGAATTAGAAGAAGTACTAGAGCTCACAGTGAGCGAAGAATTTGAAAAGGTGCTGGATCCGTTGTTCCGTCAGATATCCAAATGTCTGTCGTCATCTCACTTCCAAGTAGCTGAAAGAAGTCTCTTTTTGTGGAACAATGAGTACATTGTCCAATTAGTTGCTCAACATAGAGAAAAGGTCCTACCCCTGGTAGTAGGAGCTTTAGAACGCAATGCAACACATCATTGGAATACGGCGGTGAGTACCCTCTCTTTGAATGTCAGGAAGATGTTTATGGAGATGGATGGTCCTTTATATGAGAGATGCAAGGCAGAGTATGAGGCAGAAGAAGGGAGTAGGGAAGAGCTGGAGGAAAGAAGGTCACGGCAATGGGAAGCAATAGAAATTGCTGCTAGTGCAAAGAGCAGCGGGCCAATGTCCATGTAAAGTGATGCAATAGTTGTTGTTTTTGTCCCCGTCTGTCTTCCTTTTAGTTTTTGGAAACTAGTACAATGTGTATTCCTTTGTTATCATCAACCAATTCTAGGCTTGTATTGACTCAAACACAGTGAAGAAGGGTAAAGTGTAGGTACCAGGGCGCTTCCCATCCTGTCGTTCACTCTCAGCCTCAGGCATGAAATAGGCTCCGATGATGGATGACCCAAAGATAGGGAAATATCTTCTTGGTCATTGTATTAATAAAGACCGGTCAGGAAGAAGTACTATTTAGACTACATAACATCGGTGCAATTTTTCAACCTAAAATGCACCACAATAAGTCGTTATAAGAGAAGTTAATACCCAGTTGTTTTGATTTTTGGATAGAAGATTATGAGAGGCCTCTAGTAGTATGAAGATCATTCTCACCGTCTCCTAGATGCCTATTGATATGAGTGGAGCCAAAGATGCCAGAATGCTGCAGGTAGAAGGCCAAAAACGAGAGACTTCTCTGGATGAAGAAATGGTGAGTGAACTCCTTTATCAGAGGTTTTTGTGGCACATTGGGTGGGCTGAGCTGTTTGTGAGCTTCATAACCTCCTGACCATGCTGCAACTAACTGGAAGGGATCTTTGGGACCACTAGGGCTCTCACGTGTTGTAGCAATTTCTGATTTGGTGACAATTCAAAGCTCGGGGTAGAGGGCTTGTTTTTCCAAGCTCTTGGCACCCATTAGTGTCAGATCAATCCAATCTCACGTTAGCTGCCCCTAGTGCTCCACCGCTCCCCTCCCAAAACCTTCCAAAACCATGTACTTTTTGTCCTCTTGACTGACCCTCCCCGCCATATCCGATTCTCCACCTTTTCCTCTCCCTTTCCTCACCAGGACAATGATGCCCCCTTTATCAACTCGCTGGTTTTCAATCATCAGGGGTGTCAGAATTGTCACCCAGATCTATTAGTAAAGGAAATAGAGTCTACCAATGCACAGGTTGAGCATGATCTAAAGTTAACAGTGGGCTTTCTTGCTTTTGTGCAATCCAACGACCCTGAATCTCAAGCAATTGGGTTGAAAGCACTCCATCGCTTGACCTGCTGCCCAGCATGCAAACTTCCCAGTCATCAAACAATAGTAGGAGAAATAGGGGCTATGCCAGCTGCACTTAATGCCATTGAGTTGCTCAACCAAGCCACTACTGCTGCAGGTGATGATCAACACTACCTAGGAGCGCTAGCTGATGGAATCAAATTCTTGCACACTATGGTGGTCAACAACAAGCTCAACTTGGAGCAGGTAGCTTATATTGAGACTAGTGCAGATGTGCTTGGTACTGCGGCATTATCAAGTTGTCGACGTCATCCATTCTCCAGGGACAATAGTACCAGGAGTACCATCCTCACTCTAGACTGTTGCATACTCATATTGACTGAATTAATCTGTCATGAACGAGCTTCCACCACTCAGATTGTCTCTGCAGCTGAGAACATCTGCAATCTGACAGTGCTTGCAATGCAAGACACAGCTGCTGATTCTGTGAGTCCTATTGCCATCAGATCGTTGACCTTGGCTCTTTCCAAGCTATGGTCGGTAGAAGGAGATGAAGCTACAGTACAGATAGTGAAGAAGATATCACTCGCTGCTATTCATATGGTGCCAGATTGTCTAGAGCACTGCAAGAAGAAGGATGATCCGGTTGTCAGACATTGTTTGGATCTCCTAGTAGCTGCAGTACCAGCAGCATCAGAGGTAGCGGTACAGGAGTGCTGTGCGGAGACAATCTCGGCAATTGAAGATGTAGCTCAGCAAGCACTGGAACTTCAAACACAATCTAATGCTTTGAGAGCAATGTATGTATTATTACGTAAATGTTGCAATCCACAGTATGTCAGTGAAGCAGCATCTTCCTGGTTGCCTTTGTTGTTGGCAACTTGGCGGGGATACATCATCAGCAAGTCTGAGCAGCAGCAGCAGCAGCAGAGCACTATGATAAATGCCGTGGCAGTACAAGCTTTTGGAGCAGCATTGCTTGCCTTTATCCCATCTACCTCTACTAATGCCACAGACCTGTTATCTGCAATCACAGCTACATGTTGCCTTCTTGAACAGTGCTACCCACTTCTCATACCTGGTGGCAGTACTGCTACTCCTACTTCTACTTCCATTACATTTGCAGCTTCATTACCAGGAGATGTTTTTAATGGTACCAGTGGGCAACTACACCAACAATCACTGCATGCAGCAGTCATTCCCATTATCACTGATGCTGTTTTAGATGGATTGAGGCAGCTTCTTTCCTTGGTTTCTAACAAGGATATGCACGACCATATGTTGGAAGTTGATATTTATGCACCAGACAAAGATGGATACACTCTGTTGCACAGACTAGCTGCAGCAGGTATGCAGCCATGTTTACAACTGTTGGTTTCATCATTGCACCCACTTGACATATTAGCACGCACTTTGACAGGGGCCAACGCACTACAGCTAGCAAGAGAGGGGAAGCACATGTCTTGTGTTGTTCTCTTGGAACCATTGACAGAGGTGGCTGCTGCTGCCAGGCAAGAAGAGCTTCTCAGAGAGCTGGAAGAGTCCAACAACAAGGCAGAGGGTAATAATAGCAGCAAGAAGGCTAGCAATAAGAAGAAGAAGTCAATCACCAGATCAGCATCTTTCTTTACAGAGCAGCCTGATGAAAAGACACAGAAATTGGATGATAATAATGAAGAAGATGACGTAAAGGAGGCTGATGAGCGCCAAAGAATGGCGGCAGAGCGTCTTCGTAGAGAAGAGGAGTATGAAAAGGCCTTGGAACGGAGACGCAGAGAGCTAGAGGCAATGAAGGAAGAAGATCAGCAGCAACAAATGGTGGCCACGCCAGCTGCCTCAGACAAAGATCCAGAGACTCCAGACAATATATCTATTGCTCAACCAGATGGAGGTATCACCACCACATCATCCAGCAATGATGGTCTTCATGACTGTAGTAGCTCTGATGAGGGACCCCCTGCCGTCTTTGAACCCAGTCAAGCACAACAACACCAACAACAGCTGCAAGGTGATTGCCCAGCCAAGATGGAGAATGCAGTCCCAAGAATTACATCAATGACTTCCTTAGATGTTAACTTCTCAGCATTAACAGCTAGACTTCAAGATGCTCTGTTTGTTCATGATGAATATGATGGCAGTCTTCCTTCCCACTTTGCTGCAACAGCAGGAGGAGGAGGAGGAGGTGTTGCTGGTATGACCCCACTACTGATGAAACAGGATGAGGCAGCTTTACAACAAACACAGACATTGTTTGCCAGCCTACAAGATATGTCTGTAGGCGATACCAATGGTGATTCCTCATTCTTCCCGGTATCTGGTGAAGAGACAGGTCCATACTCTCTGTTGGGTCTCGCTCCTCCTCCTACTAGCCAATCCAACTTGTCACATCATAGACCTGGAGCTGCTGCTGTTCTCAGTTCACTGGGCGCTACTCATCCTCACCATCAGCAGCTCCCAGCAGATATGAATATGAATGGTGATGAATGTTCAGATCCGACACGTCACTTGTGGATTGGTAATCTCAGTACTCTCACCCCAAGACCTCTGTTGAAAACTATATTTGCAAGGTTTGGAATGCTGGATGACGTAGTCACCTTCCCCGGTCGTATGTATGCTTTTGTCAACTACAGAACTACTCCAGAGGCAATGAATGCGTTCAGTGCTTTGCATAATGTTTGTGTACCTGAGTTGACTGGTGATAAACGGATGCTCATCAAGTACCGACCGGTGAAGAAGGCAGCTGCTCATTTACGTGCTCTTGGTCTGGCTGATGAAGATGGCGAGCCACTGATAATGGCTGCTGGTGGTCTTATTGGTCCAGCTGCTGCTGCTGCTGCTTGTGGTGGTGGCAATGGCAGTGGTGGTATAGATGTAGAGAACCTAGGACCAAGTCTTGGTTTGCACACTAGTAGTGTTGTTCATACGAGGCAAAGAAGTAGTGCAGAACTTGATCGTGATGGCAACAGTTCTGCTCCATCACCAAGAATCTGGCTTGGCAATATTGCAGCAAATGCCAGGAATGAATCTCTTCATGCTGTGTTATCACGATATGGTCCTTTGACAGATGCAGCCGTCTTTCCAGCTCGTATTGGTCCTCTTGGATATGCTTTTGTCAAGTTCGAGAGGCTAGATGATGCTAAAAGCGCATTTGATGCCCTCAACAACACTGTGGTTCCCCTGCTGAGTGGATCAAAGCAGCTCAAGATGAGGTACAAGCCAGCTAATGATGGCCCCCCTGGTCGTGAGCCAGGTGCACTGGACCCCTCTCACACCATACCCTCCAGACATCTTTGGCTGGGCAATGTCACTCAGAAACCAAGTGAAGAGGTCATTGGTGCAATCTTCTCAGAATACGGTACCGTTGACTCGGTAAGAGTGTTCCCCATCAAAGCATTTGCCTTTGTCAACTTTACAGATATATCAGCTGCCGTCAGAGCTGTGACCTCTCTGGAAGGAAGATCCATTGTGTGTCTCACTGGTGTGAAGCCTCTGGTCATGAGATATCAACATGATGTCTCGCCATTGCAACCAACAACTACTACTACTGCTGCAACCAGCTGTGCATCCATAGCAACATCATTCCCACCACCATCACAGCAGTCGGACGGTGCTAGGTTGGGTACAGCAAGTCCATCTATGATCCATTCACAACTGTCATTACCAAGCATTCTGGACCTTTCTAGTATGAGTGGAGGTGGTGGTGGATTGCCATCTCCAGCTACAGTCCCCAGTTTGATGAAGCCTCCTCCTCTTTCTCATACTTCAAGCAATGCTTCTATGTTGATGATGCCCCCTCCTTCTCATACTTCAAGCAATGCTTCTATGTTGATGATGGCTAGTCCCAATAACAAGGATGCTCTGTGGGTTGGTGGTAACAATAGGAACTACGACACTACTAATACTAGTTTGTTTGGTTCCAACTCCAGTGGTGGGTATGGTTTTGATGCCCAGAATGGGGCATTGGAAAGGATGATGATGCAAGAACAGCATGCCAACAATATAATGAACATGTCCCTCCCACCAAGATACGATCAATATGAACATGAGGCTCCTGCTGCTGCTGCTGCGGCTGCTGCTGCAACACAAAGTCAGCTCAACTCACTATTGACTAATTTGACTGCTTTGCAATACAGTGTTGCGATATCAAAACCACCACAGCAGCAGGCTAATACTAATACTAATAATGAGATGCAGATGCAGCAATTGCTGGCTACACTGCTTGCACAACAGCAACAGCAACCCCAGGCCCCCAATGCTCCATGGATGAATGGATGGAGCTGATGATGATGATGATTATGATGATAGATTTCATTCCTTGATTTAATGTTAATTATGTTTCGGGTTGTAGGACCTAAGATGTTTGATGTACTGCTGAAATGAATTTGTTTGTCTTTGATCTATAAGGCCAGGATACATCATGAGCTACATGGGCGAGCTTGGCCTCGCAATTACAACGGAATACCACTAGGATATTTGTGGTTTACTTACTACTGACAAACCGTTATTTTTGATTTGATGAACAACAAGCATGAGAAGCTTAGCAAATGAGAAGTTATTTTTTCCGTATGAGAACTGGATGCATGCTGTGATACATATATATAACCAGGGGATTAAGAGGGAGAGAGATGAGTGTGTGGTACGAAATGATACGATATGTGTATGTTTGCTCCTCAACCCCACTTCTGAATGTCCCTTTTTGTAGTCCACCTTTCATGAATCCCATTTTTCGCTGATTTGATATAGTAAACGAATTTGAATATCAAAACCATGTAAAGTACATGTCCCCAACATAATGATGGCCAAGGAAGAGAGTGAAGATGGGGTGCGACTAGTCAAGCGAGCGGCCGATTGGCACTCGAGGCCATTGATGGGGGGATGTATGGCAGGGGACTTGAAAGCATCAAGAGCATTCCTATATAACCATTATTACGTATTAGTACGTTAGCAAGCTCATAGATACCTTCTGAAGAGAGAATTTGGTAATAACTTGAGCATCAGAGGTGTCAAAATGGATTTGTTCGATGATCCTCGTGGTTTTAGGCAAGTTGATTTGATCTAGTCCATGATCTTGTATATTATTGATGTTTCTGACCACTTGTTTTGAGTCATGCTCGCAGGAAGAAGAAATCCCTGGGATCTCGGTTGATGCAGAATGCCTCCAAGATTGTCTTTCTGCTCTTTGTATTGACAGCTATAGCACTCTATGTGACCAACGCAAGGCGAAGAGAACATCAACAAGCGCAAACGCTGATGCAGGACAAGTTGCAAAGGTCAAAGGCAGAGGAGCAACGACTCCGCCAACTAGTCAAAGAGAAGGATACGATGCTCACTCAAAAATCCAGAGAGCTTCAAGAGGTCAGCAGAAAGACTCAAAACTTACATCGTGATGTATCAAGCACCCCTACTGAAGTCAGACAACTAAGGGATGATTTACAAGCAGAGAAAGATAGGGCTGCAGAATTGGATCAACTGATAATTGTAGAGCGAAACAGAGTCCAGGACTTGAGCAATAAAATAGGAGCTCTGCAAGCTGAACTAACCCGATTGAAGACAGCAAATATAGGAAATGCAATACCAGCTGTACAGCAGCAAATACCAATACAACAGCAGCAACAACAAATCCTTGAACCGCAGCAGCAAGCTGTGCCCCAAGCTGTGCCTCAAGCTGTAACACAGCAACAACAAGCTGTGCCCCAAGCTGTGCCCCAAGCTGTGCCTCAAGCTGTAACACAGCAACAACAAGCTGTGCCCCAAGCTGTGCCTCAAGCTGTAACACAGCAACAACAAGCTGTGCCCCAAGCTGTGCCCCAAGCTG